>ENA-UOOK01000087-UOOK01000087.1-fermentation-metagenome-genome-assembly--contig:-NODE-87-length-99500-cov-9.051989_pt1 | contig 99500 bp, 67 predicted proteins | sample MGYA00245777_ERZ724023 | MGnify/ENA primary metagenome ERZ724023 (study PRJEB28704, sample SAMN03018312) | fermentation metagenome | biome: anthropogenic terrestrial biome; feature: soil; material...
TGTCGGACAGCCGAACTTTTGGATTGACATTTAAAGAGGTTCTACTGATCGATTCCACGACGATCCGCTTGTTCAGTGATATATTGAAGGGTGTTGGCCGTAACCCCAAGGGAGACGGCAAAAAGAAGGGAGGGTTAAAGGTTCACATGTTGATAGATGCAGTTCAATCGGTTGGACGATTTATTAAAATCACGGCAGCCAAGGTGAATGATCAGAAGTTTTTGAAAAGTCTGGAACTGATCTCTCACAGCATGATAGTCTTTAACAAAGCCTATAACTATTACCATCAGTTTGCCCTATGGACCAGTAATGAGGTATACTTTGTGACCCGGATGAAAAAGAATGCGGTCTATGAGGTTAAGGATGTAAAACGGGTTCATTATCGCAAAAAAGATCAGGCGAAGGTCCTGCGTGATGAGATTATCTCTCTGCAATACCATCCTGAGACAGATGACGGCAAGAGAGACACCAGTACAACGCTCACAACTGAATTAAGAAAGGTCAGTTATCAGGATGAGCGGAACCGTTATTATGATTTTCTGACAAACAATTTTGACATAGGGGCCGAAGAAGTTGCATTCCTTTACAAGAAGAGATGGGGCATAGAGATATTGTTTAAGAAGATGAAGCAGAACTTCCAGCTTCATTACTTCTATGGAGAGAATGAGAATGCCATCTATACACAGGTCTGGTGTACGCTGATAGCGCAGTTGCTGTTGACAGTAACACAGAGAATAGCACAGGCGAAGAAAGCGTTCTCGGTGGTAGCTTCATTGGTCCGAATACACCTGATAAGCATGCTTGACGTAAATGAGCTATTACGGAGTACAAAGCGACTTATCAGAAGCAGGTCAATCCCCCCTGGTCTTCAATTATCCTTTAATATGCAAGGGGTCGGTTTTTAAAACCAAAATATGACAATTGATAATCAAATACTTATAGAGGTCAATTGTGAATCTAAAAGATTAATCGGACAATAGTGAATTTTACAGAAAAAAAGTTGCACAATTTACAATTTAGTTACCTTAGAGTGAGTTTTTTCTTAAAACACTCCGGATTAACCCTTTACTGATTTTTGATTATGGAAACGATAATCAATCCCCAATGTGAAGCTTTCCCGCTTTCAATAAGCCCGGAGTAACCCTCACCACTCAATCAACCGGTTAAAATTTCCCCCAAATACAAATGAACCAACTTGATAATTCACTGAAGAGAATAATAAGCAAAGCATTGTGCATGATTCTCTTCCTGATAACTACGGTGGCTTTACACGCACAGTCCTTATCTGACCTGAAAAATACGAAGCCCTTCACGGTTAACGGAAGCCTGGGGCTGAACACGGCATTCTACAACGCATCAGGGATCCCTGACAGGCAGACTCCCTTTGCCATCGGGGTGAACGCAAACGCAACCCTGACAGTCTACGGCATCAGCATGCCTTTCTCATTCACCTGGTACAGCAATGAAAAAGCCGGTTTCCGGCAGCCTTTCAACCAGTTTGGGATAAGTCCCACATGGAAGTGGCTGACTTTGCACCTGGGTTACAGGAATGTGGCGTTCTCTGAATTTACCCTGAACGGCCAAACATTCCTCGGAGCCGGGCTTGAGGCCAGGCCAGGGAAATTCAGACTGGCCGCCGTCTACGGGAAGTTCAACCAAATCTCCCAGTATGACCTCCTGATGGCCGACTCAATACCAAAACTTACCCGCCTCGGCTGGGCCGGGAAAATCGGATACGGAACTGAGAAAACATTTATCGACATTTCAATGCTTCGTATTGGCGACAATAAAAAGAATTTCATCCCCTCCGAAAATCCGGATTCACCCGTTCCTGCACAGAACCTGGCACTGGGACTGACCACGCGCACAAGCTTTACCCCTAAACTGGTACTGAATGTCGAAGGCTCAATGAGCTTCCAGACTTCGAACTCTTCCCTTGGTAAATCAGATACAATCAATGACTTGATTATGAGGTATGTCGGTAATCTCATGACAATTAATTCAACCAGCCAGAGGTTCACAGCCCTGAAGGCCGGCCTGTCGTATAATTTTTCGAAGAATGTGAGCTCAGGCATTGAATACCGGCGCATTGATCCGGGATATCAGTCAATGGGAAGCTACTTCTTCAACAACGACCTGGAACTTGTCACCTTCAACCAGTCAGTTTCCTTCCTGGAAAACAAATTCAGGGCAAGGGGGTCTGTAGGGATGCAGCGTGATAACCTGGATGGCTCAAAAAACAGTACATCAAGAAGACTTGTCGGTTCTTTGTCTGGTAATTATGCAATTGATGAAAACTGGGCGGTTGACATGTCTTATAATAACTATTCGACAAACCAGAAAGCAATAAAAAATATAGTTGACAATTCCCTGATGGTCTACCAGGTCAACCACAGCCTCCTGCTGTCACCCCGCTTCATGAAGACCACCCAGGGCTTTTCTCACCTGGTGATGCTCAATCTGAACTGGATGATGCTGAATGATAAGAACGCCCAAACATCAGACATGACTGACACTGACACAAAGGTTGCCATGCTGATGTATTCAATGGGTCTTCTCAAACAGAAAATCAATGTGAGCCTTGGAGCCAACTACACGAAAATGGTCAATCAGAATTATACAAGCCAGATAGCAGGCGGTACGCTCGGCATCTCATCATCCCATCTGAAGGATAAGCTCAGCCTGAACTGGAACAATGCATTTATGATGAACCAACTGAACGGAGAAAACGGAACCATATTCAATACAGCATTGAACTCAAGCTTCCGTTTTCTTCCAAGACATTCGGTCACGCTTAACATTAACCTGATAAAAAATTCATTTGCAGACACTTCGGTCATACCATCGTACAACGAAATAAGAGGAGATTTTGGATATGCCTTCACTTTCTAAGATTAAGAATTCAGGACGAGCCATGTTTGTCCTGATCTGCTTGCTGCTCCCGGCAGCAGCCAGATCCCAGTTTGTCCAGACGGTAAACGTGATGCCCCCCTATTCAACCAGATTGTCAGATTACATAGCGGCACCCGGTAAGATTTACAGCGTGGTCACACCGGTAACAACGGGCTTTGACAGGCTGGAATACCCGGTATTCTTCCGCGGTGTGATTATGAGCCTTGATGAATCAGTCATCATACGCACCAGACAAGATTACAAGCCGGCTGCACCTGTTGTGATCAGGGGAACCCAACAGCCAACCGGAGCAATATTGTTCATGCCATATACCCTTACCTACAGCGACATCCTCCAGATATTCCCGGAGCAAAGCCTGGAATATATCGGAATTACCCGTGAGCAGGTCATGCAACAGGGACTGCCGGAAAACAGCTACAGGATATGCCTCTCCATTTATGATTATGATTCCTCCCGACCGCTGACAGGCGCTCATGCATGCAGCAATTCATTCAATGTCACATGGGTGGAAGCACCGGTAATAATAACCCCTGCAAACCAGGTCCAACTCAACGAAACCGAAGCAAAAAACATAACATTCATCTGGACCCGTCCCCCAAGCGCACCGGTCAGCACCCAATACAAACTGAAGATCATCGAACTGACCCCTCCTGACGGAAACTATCAGGATAAATTGCTGTCGGCAGGCTACCCGGTGTTCTTTGAGACTACCGTTGTCACAAATACCTATCTCTACTCCTTTGCGAATCCTCCGCTTACCCCGGGGAAGACCTATGCCTTCATGGTTACAGCTATTGATCCGTCAAACATGACAGCCTTCAAAAACAGGGGCAACAGCGAACCGGTCACCTTTTCGGTTATGACCTCAGCGCAGTCTTCCCCTCCTGCCGGTTCAGATTCAGAATTCACATTCATTACTCCCCGGAAACTGGCTCAGAACAGGCCTGATACTGTTGAAGTCAATGAGAACCAGGATTTTCTCATAAACTGGGCATGGATTAAATCGGTCACTCCCGATTCCCTGGCCATGACCGATGCGGAAATGATTCAGAGCCTGGGAATCGAAAAATATGTGCTTGACATAACCCGGACAAAAAGCAATAACCCCGAAACATCCTTCAGTTTCTCGAGGACCTTTAACAAAGATTCTGAAGGAATCATAGCCAATAAGCTTCAGATCAGCAAGGAGGAAGCAATAAAAGCCGGATTTGCTGACGGCGATTTATACACTGCATCAATTAAACAATATGGTGTAAACAATAACCTGATCGATTCCTATTCCAGCCCCGGATTTGTTTTCAGGGAACTTGAAGGTCCGCTGATGCAGGACGTAACAATCCAGGCAGTCCTGAAATACAGTTTCAAGGGATTCCCGGAACTGTACCCGGTGAGCAACACTGATGTGGTTGCGGAGGCTCTGGTTCTGTCTTCTCCCGGAGACACAGGTCCTTCACCGGTAATCACTGTCAGGAAAAGGAACTATAAAAAGGTGGCTTCACTTGCACTTACGACGGATGATCTCGGGAAAGTAAGCGCCCAGCTGCCCGTACTGGTGGATTACATGAAAAATGACACAATCTATTGCCGGTTACTGATCGGGAACCAGTACTATGTGGATGATGAATTTGACCTGAGGGTTGTCACCCATCAGGATCATTCGGTATCTGATGACCCCGCTTCCCAGAACGGCACCCCGGGCTCGCAGGGGATCTCCTCACAAGGCAGCACCCCGGGTTCCGGGGATTACTTCATGTGGGCTGAAGGGAGAAGTTCATCCGCCGATTTCGGCGAAATGATTGCCAGAACATATGCCTACAGGCTGAATCTGAATGTACAAAAACGGTTCACCACCTATTTCGTGTCCCAGGAGGGAACTAATGTCACTGTACAGCACAAGGAAAAAACCGAAGCCCAGAAAGCCTTTGAAAAAATGAAGACCCAGGGAGTTGAAAACACCCTGAATGATTCACAGCAGGCAGGTTATTACGAATCAGGAATGGTTTCAGTTGCTCCCGGAATCCCGGTCATCCTCTACAGGGAAAACAAAAAACCCCATATCCCTGACTGGGAAGGAAACATTGACCTGAAGACTCCCCTCACTGACGGGAAAATCACAGTGGTGGCCAAAGGAATCACGGCAATTGAAGGAGACAAATCGTATGCGGTCTTTGACCGTCTGCTGGCATCAAATTCTGAAAAATATAAAATAATAGCAGTCAAGGACATTGATCAGTGGGTCAGCAAGCAGAATCAGGCCCCCGTCAGTCAGGGTGCATTAAAAACAGGCGCAGTCAAGACAGCCGCAGTCAATGCGGGAGCAGCCAATGCCGAAGCAGTCAAGACCACCTCAGTCAGTACAGATGCAGTCAAGGCAGCAGCTTATAAGTTTAACCCTGCCACGCCCATCACCGCCTCGGAAAAGGTGACCCTTGAAGCGGCCATTGAAAGTATTATCACAGCAGGTACGAGCACCACAAACTTCCTTGACGAGGATGATTATATAGCTGAACCGATGGAGTTCAGCCTGGCACTCCCTGAACCGAATGACCCGGATGCATATTACCGGACCGTCACTGCTGACTATGACGTGGTTTCATGCAGGCCTCCAACATCCGTTATACGCGGGCGCCTGCTCTACACATGGAAGTCAGACAAGGGCAAACTGAAGCGCCCCCTTGCAAATACCCGGTTCAGGGTAATTGTAAACTATGTGGATGAAAACAATATATCCATTGGGGCCACAAAAAGCCAGTACAATAACATTCCCGGTCTTCCGGGCGGAAGCGAGTCATATGCGTTCTGGCCTGACAATCCTGGCGGAAACACGGACGAATATTTTCCATTATCAGATCAGTACGCCACAATGGCTGCCGGAATCACTGACGCGAACGGCAATTTCGTAATTGAAACCGTCAACCTTGACTTTAAAGGCGACCTCGGCCCGGGAACGGTCACCCATTCCAAAACAAGTCATTCGGTACCAGAAACGACTCCCGGAGGCGGCATAGGCGACCAGTTCAAGAAGGAGCTCGGCACCGGCTTACATGGTATGGATCAATATGTTACGAATCCCTGGAATGATGGCAGCAGTTTTGCGTTCCCTTCCGGCGCCGCAGCAGCCGGAATGAAGCCAGGTGGCAGCGGTTTCGGAACAGGCAATGCAGCCATTGGCAGCCAGGCAACAATAAATCCCGGCTTTAATGTCACTTTTGACGAGGCACTTAACTCATTCGAACTGACCGGCAACAAGTTAAAAGGCGACAAAACTGTTGCAACCGGCGGTGAAATGTTTTTCCCGGAGCCGGAAGCTCCGGCTCGCGGGCCTTCTCCGTCAGTCAGCCTGCAGCCTTCAGCCAGCCTTAATTCGCCGGCCGGAAATGGTACTGAGGACGAATTTGAAACAAAATCATACAAGGGATTCAAACGGGTGTTCCGCATAATAATCGATGGCGATGCTGCATCATACTATTACCCATCGGCGGAAATCATCACTGTGCAGCCCCTTGAGGAAATGGCTACCCCCGTCGATATCACCCATTACGTGAGGGAATATGAGATGAGGGTATATCCTAAAACCCTTAATGAGGATAAAGAGAAAATATCACTTTCGGGGATGCAGGTTACCATATTCAGGAACCTGACAGACAAAAAGAAGAATTTACCCGCCGGCGAAGGAGATGGGAAATACACCTACGCAGAACTGCTTAACCCGCAGTACAATGCGCAGGATGCAGCCTTCAATACAAACAAAATAGATGCCGGGGGTATTTTCAGCAGGAAATTTGAACAGTTATGGCCAGCCAGACCTACAGAATACAATTCTGCAAGTCAGGCAAACTATTCTCCCCTTCCCTGCCTTCTGCAGTCGCAGTTCCCTTATTACTTCATTGAATCATCGAGCTATGTGGCTGAAAATAACCTGACATACCAGGCTACAATATGTGAAGCACAGCATGTAGAGCAGGTGACTGAAACTGACTGGGCAAATCCTTTTATCCCCGTCGTGGAAACTGAAATATTGCTACAGTCACTTGTGAGCCGGGCATTGATCACAGTCCGTAATGTGTCATCAGGTTCGGTAGTGACAAAAAATGATGGTGCCCGGGTTATGCTGTCAAAAGAGCAGTATATCTCAGGAAACACTGATTTCAGAACAGTTCCGGTTGATGATTACGGCAAGGCCGAAATACTTACTGAAGGCGGTTCGGCCCTGGACGAGTATGTGGCAGAGGGCCAGAATCCGACAATCGTATATTTCTTTGCAGGCGCTAACGGATACAGGGACTCCGGTACAGGAGCAGGCTATTCATTCCAAAGGAAAGGTGTCCAGTTCGTAAAGGATATCGGTCTTTCACCCTCGCATAAAGTAACGGGGACCGTGAAATGCCCGGATGAAAAGCTGGCGGACAACAGCATGGCAACCGTTCAGGCGTATGTGCAGGTCAGAGACGGCAAATATTTCGAGACCGGAAATACAGGATACTTTGAATTCCCGGCTCCCTACATGGCAAAGGATACACTGAAAATCATACCAAAGGATGTTGCTTATTTCAGTTCATCATATGTGTTTACCGATGCTGATGCAGCTAAGGATCTTCTGAAACTGAACGATGTCCTGGTATATCGCCGTCGTCACAGGATACAATTCTCGGTGACCGAGAAAATTGACCAGGCAGGCCCGCTGAAAAGAATCGCAGGAGCAACAATCCAGCTTGGTGATTCGGTTAAAACCACCGATGTAAACGGAATTGCCCGGTTCAATTTCGAAAATGTCTCAGTGGACAACTACACATTCGTTGTCAGAGGTGCAGCCGGAAGCGGGTATATCCCGAAGACGGTAAATGTGAACAGCAATGAAACAAAGGACTTCGTGACTAAATCCGTGGAACTTGAAAAAGGAAGCGAAATCAGCGGACTTGTGAAGCTTGATGGCTCGCCTGTGAAGCATGCCAGGGTATATATAGATGTCTCTAATACTTCAACCCAGGTTGTTTCAGCGCAGAATATCAGCCTGACGTCCGGAACAACTCCTTACCCGGTTGCAAAAGCTGCAGGCCCGGCGTATAATAAACCCGAGGGCAAGATTACACAGGATGCCAACCTGGTGGTGGCCTTTACTGACAGCCTGGGTAAATATACATTACTGGGAGTTCCGGTCAACAACCAGGATATAAACATCCGTGCCACACTTGACACCACATTTACAGTTGTGGGTGACAAGCAGACAGCCTCCATAAAGGGAGGAAAAGCTGTAGCAGACCTGAATCTGAAATCATACAACCAGGCTGTAATAAATAAGATCTACGGCTTCCCGCTGACTGTGGAGAGTCTCACCCATGTGAACTCCAAGCAGGTGAAGGTTACGGGGCTGATACGCTGGACCGAGGCTGTCAGTGACTTCTCGCTTAACGAGGTAAACAAGGTTCTGAGGATAGAGGATGTGGCCTTTAACCTCATAAACAAGGACGGCTCACTGGTGGGAATTGCCAATGATGATGAAGTTGTCATCAACGGAGTAACAATGCTGAAACTGTCATATCTGAATAACTACAACATTGCCCTCCAGTCACCCGGCACACAGGGTATTTTCAATGCCAAACCGCTTTCTGTAAAGAGGGTCAATGACTTCGGAAAGATTGCCGGGAAAATGAAAATCGTTGACAATTCATTCAATTACCCGAGCAGTTACCTGAACTTTGATAAGAGCGAATTCTACCTTGCCAGGAAACAAAACAGCACAGTAAACAATATAGTAGACCTGGTTACCAGCGCCATTTCGGAAACTGAAGCATCGAAACCTGCATATAATAATCTGTCTGTCTACCAGGAGGCAATCCAGACCGGGTACATTGATTATCTCAGTAAACCGAAACCTGTCTATTACCTGTGCGACAGGAACGCTGCCCCGATTGCTTTCAGACTCCTTAACTTCCCGGCCACAGCTGATCCGCTGAACAGCTATATTGACGAAAACGGCAAGATTCACCTGGATGTGGATCTGACCTGCAGCATTGCAAACGCCAAGCCGGAAAACTTTACAGTGAACATACCAGGAATAATGCTTGACCAGAACAAGGTGAGCCCTGCTTCAGGAACCATGCCGATAAAGCTCGCACTGGAACAGTGGACGCTGGAGGTTAAAGACTGGAAACTCGACCCTGCGGAGGGAGGCATTGTCAGCCAGAATGCGATGATCCGCACAAAGATTGTGGATATCCCGCTCACCCGGTTCGTGCTGCGCAATGACATGTTCCTGATTGACAATTTCCAGTTTGACAAGATTGCACTTGCAGGTGGCATATTCCCTCTGAAGGATGTTGACCAGTCAAAGGCTCATCTGAATTTCGAGCAGAAGGTTGGATCTGATATGAACCCGCACTGGAACTTCAACCTGATAAGCAACGGCGCTGAAAAGGTAGCATCCCTGCCTGGCCTGGCAGGAATGACAAATCCTGACCTGGTGACCCCATACCCTATTGACTTTGACTATCTGCAGATTCTGAGCAACAACGAGATGATTGTTCAGCTGAAACAATCCGGAGTAAAAGCCCGGCTTAAAGGTAATTCCCTCGCCAGTTTCATGCCTCAATCTATTTATAACGGACCGAACTACATGAAACTCAGCGGCACGCTGAATGTGGGAGCTCCGCGTGTAAGCGATATTCTTCTGAATGCGATCTGGAAGAGTCCCACGGCAGATCCTGATTTTGAAAACGTCAGTACTGATTTTGAAACCAAGGGCTTCGTTCATTTCTATTCGAATATGAAACCGATAGCCATAGAAAAGAATGAAATCAGGATCTCAGGAAAGGTGATTGAAAAACCGTCAAAAACGTTTAATCCCATCCCCTCCACGTTCTATGCCCGTACCGGCGGCACCCCAGTATATGAGGTTAAGATGCAGAAAGACTGGATCACCCAGCTGACTAGTGAAGAGGATGAATCAATCACTTCACCTGTGGCATCATCCACAGGATACAGCCTGAAAATCGCAGAGGGAGGCATGTCAGTTTCCGGAAACGACTGGACAACCTGTAAATTCACAGGCGACCTGACAAATAATGACAAGGCGAAAACTGACGATATTGCCCCGACCAAGACCACCTTTGAAGTCCTGGGCGATATCTCCGCCAATTCAGACAAGCTTTCGGTAAGCGCCATAAATACTCCGTTCGGGTCGATGTCCCAGACCTTCGACTTCAAAAACAAGGAACTGATCGGGACGCTGAGTTTCAACTACGAACTTACATTGGGTTCGGTTGTGATACACAAAGGGACAATCTCGTCGTGCTTCGGTGCACAGGGATTCTACATCATAGGTGCCTGCAATGCCTTCCTTCCGATAGGGATCCTTGCCGGGAACTATAATACCGGTCTTATGCTTGGCTCACACAAGCTTACAAATGAGATGTGGCACCTGACCAACCTCTATATTGATGACAGGGTTGTCAACTGGTGCTATAAGAAAAATACAGAACGTCTCTCCGGATTTTACTTCGCCATTAACAGGGAACTGTTCAAGGCCAGGGAGGATTTTAATTTTGTCCTGGCCAAGGGATATGTTGATGCACTGGGACTGATAGGGGGCAACACGTATGTGAATGTCACCGGCGGCAGCTGGCAGGTGGGCCTGGGCGGTTATGTATACCTGCACGCAGGTGCAGGACTCTCGGCCATCACGGGTACAAGCATAAGCGGCAGTGCCGGCGGCGATGGCAGAATTGAATTCCAGCTTGGTGATCCGTCATACATTAAAACATCAATAAATCTTGGATTCTCCGCCAAAATCTCCCAGGACCTGGGAGTAAAAACAGTATCCAAGAGCATAGATGTCAGCGCTTCGGCAGAAGGTGGAACAACCGGGTTTAAATTCCTGCTGGAAAGCGGTACTGATAATTTAAGCAGCTGTAAAGAATAAGCCGAAATTCTATGAAAACAAAAAAGATTACAGTTATCGCATTTGCATTGCTTGTTTTAATGCAAATAGCTGTTGCACAGAACTATAAAAGTCAGTCATACGCAACCGGAAATTTTATTTTCTGCGGGAAGGAATTACCGAAAAATTTCTCCTGGCTGATCGAGAAACAGGATGCAAAGGGAAAATGGACTGCAGTCGCAGAGCTGCAGGCCCCGAAAAATGCCGCTGATTGCCGGGCGAGACTTATGTCGTTGCCGGCTGTGGTTTCCTCTGTCACTGAAATCAGCGAGGGAATGACTGACTTTATCTGGAATAAGATTAAAAACCCGTCAGCAACACTCGATTCCCTTTACATCTATTCCACAGATCCCAGATGGCAGTATGTTGCCGGGACGGGATGGTTCGATGACGGAATCAAAACTCCCGGTACATATAAATACCGCATCAGCCGCCTTACTGCCTCACGAAACAAAACAACGGTGAGTGAGACAAGCGTGGTTTTTCCTCCGGAACCATATGCTGCAGAGGCTATTCCCTTGAGGTACAAGGTCAATATGGGATACATAGAAATAAGCTTTGAACTCTCTGATATAGCAAATACTGCCGGATTAAAGCTTCGGCGAAGCCCATACCTGAAGAATGAATACAGGGATGTGTCTGCTGAAACGATGTTTGCCCAGGAAAAGGGAAAAATGGTTGCCCTGGTGAGAGATGAGGATGTAACCAGCGGAATGATTTACAGTTATGTAGCTGTGCCTTATGATGCACTTGGGAACCAGGGAAAGCCGTCAGAGCCTGTAAATGTAAATTTTGTCACCAAACCTGCTGATATAGGCATAGTTACGGAGTTCAAGATTACACCGCAACCTGACAGAGGGGGCAACCTGCTGAAATGGGATTATGATCATGCTTCTTTCGTAAATGCCGTTGAAATCTATCGCTCAACATCATACAACGACAATTATAAAAGGGTTGTATCACTTCCGGCCGGTCAGTCAGAGTACTTTGATGGTGCTGACCTTCAGCCTTCAATAACTTACTATTACTACATAGTTTTAAATAACGGGTCAGGCAACAGCCTTCCCAGCGCCCGTGTCCCTGCAATTCTAAGGGGAAACAAGGAAAATGTAATCCCGCCGCAGGACCTTGCAGCGACAAGGAATGGCAACGTGGTGACACTCAGATTCCGCAGGGTGGGATACGATGTGCACGGATATTATGTATACCGTGCCAACGGATATGATTCTGAGATGTATCAGCTGCCCGCGATGCTGCATTCCACTGACAGTCTGCTGACCTATACTGATACGTTGCCTGTCTCCGGCCGTTCCGGTGTTTACAGTTACGCCGTGGCATCAGTTAACACCTCATATAATATCAGTCCAATGAGTAATCGGGTAAGCATCTCTTTCAGTGGCGGACTGATGCCTGTTCCCGACAGGCTGAATGCCCTGTTGGAAGAAAAAGCCGTGAAGCTTGTGTGGAGTGATGTGGCTGGCCTGAATCCCTCAATCACAGCTTATGAGGTTTATCGCAGCACTGCGGTCGGAGGTAATGACGCCGGGAGAGAAACTTTGCTGGGAACGGTAAATTTCATGAATAACAGCTACACCGATAAACAGGTCATTCCCGGGAACAAATATGTTTACAGGGTCAGGTGCATTGCTTCTGATACAACTGATGTCAGCAGTTTCAGTCTTCCGTACAGTGTTTATGTTCCTGCTGCAATGATTCTGCCTCCCGGTGAGGTTTCAGCCATCGCTTCCACGAAGGCAATTACTTTGAAATGGACTCTTCCGGTTGCGGATGATATTCAGTCAGTGCTGGTGTACCGTGCTGCCGAAGGCGGTAAGGAAAGCCTGCTCAGAACCCTCGATGGCAAAGCTGAAAGCTTCACAGATTCCTCAGCAGAAAAGAGCAGGATGTATTACTACTTCATTGTAATCAAATACAAAAACGGCCTGGAAAGCAGGCCCACTGACGCTGTAAGTGCCAAAATCTGACCTGTTGCCGGAAATGCACTGAAATCCCGGAAGAGAATCACTCTAACCGGCCATGCAGAGTATGACCCTCGCCACCGTGTGCAGGGTGACCATTAGGAGCACGCGGCAGATGATGTTTTGGCGTTGTTCATAACTCCCTCAGACAGTCTGCAATAATTCTGTCAAGGGGCGTTTTATCCTGAAGAAGCACATTCGTCACCGAACTTAATGTTCAACTTAAAATCTGGGAAAAAATGAATAACCACAAATCTGTGATCGTGATTATGATTCTGGTCATAAGCGCTCCTTTTGCCGGATGTGATAAGGCAAATGACCCAAAATACAATCCTCCTGCAGATCATACAATAAGTCAGGAGGGATTTATGCATAAGAGCCGACTCAATCAACCTCTGACAAATTGTGTCTCCTGTCACGGATCTGACTTGATGGGGGGAACCACGGGAGTATCCTGTTTTGAATGCCATGGCACAAAATGGTGAGAGAACCGGTTGGTTTTCAAAAAACTGTAATCAACTGTTTACTTTGATGAGGATTACTTCGTGATCTTCACAAGGGGGGCTTAACAAGGAAAAAGCTCTGATCATCCTCTCGTCTGATCAGAGCTTTTTCTTTGTAGCGGAGGGAGGATTCGAACCTCCGACCTTTGGGTTATGAGCCCAACGAGCTGCCACTGCTCCACCCCGCAATCTGGGTGCAAATATACAAACTATTTAAATAACAACAAAAACAATATGTATTATTGTACTTCTCAGCTAATTTAACTGCCTCATATACCAGACAGTATCAAGTTCAACCCTGACCTCCAGGATATGTTCCGTCAGATCCAGCACCTCCCATGTAACCGGACTATATTCATTGATGACTCCTGTCAGATCCTGAGCTCATGTCCGTAACACAATGCTTCCCTGGCCGCCGGAAATCCAAAAAGGCTGATGCCTGCAGACAGCTATCCAAACAAGTCCGTCAGAAATATGTTAACTTTCGGACTTATCAGCAACTGTTACATTTCAGGGGCAAAAGAGACATCCAATAATGAAACATTAACTCAATACTGTTCCTGCAACCTGTTTGATGACTGTGGCAACAGCATTTCCGGGTCGCTCGTAGTCAATACCAGAGAATAAACAACCAGAATATGGAATACAAAAGGCTTGGAGCCAGGGGTCCCGTTGTTTCAACTGTGGGCTTCGGAGCGTGGGGCATCAGCGGACGCGACTGGGGAACGACTGATGACGATAAGTCGCGCAAAGCAATAGAGGAAGCCCTCGACTCAGGCGTGACATTCCTCGACACAGCTGACGTTTACGGATTTGGTCACTCTGAGGATCTGATCCGCAAAGTGCTTGACCGCCGGTCCGACAGGAACAAGATTGTCATTGCAACCAAGGCTGGAAACAATTTTTACTCCTTCCTCGGACAGCAACATGGAACAACACCCATCAACGCTGATTATTCGGTGAAACACCTTGTGTATGCCGCAGAGCAGAGCCTCCGGCGCCTGAACCGGGAGGTGCTCGACATCCTTCAGCTGCACAGTCCGGACCTTAAGATCCTGGAACGTGATGAGCCCTGGCTGGCCCTTGAGAAACTCAAAAAGGAAGGCAAAATCAAACATACAGGCTGGAGCGTGCAGTCGTTCAAGGAGACCGAACACGCCCACATCCTTGAGCGTCATCATGAACTGCTCGATGTTATACAGGTAAGGTACAACCTCCTTGAACGCGAGGCGGAAAAGGTACTCTTCCCGATGGCCCAACGATATGGCACCGGGGTCATAGTGCGTATCCCGTTGCTGTTCGGGCTGTTGTCGGGCAAGTTTAAAACAGACGCCCGGTTCGGAGACAATGATCACAGGAGAAATAATCTCTCTCCTGAAAAACTGGAGGCATACCTCACTGCACTGAAGAAATACCAACCGCTCTTTGATGAATTCCCTCAGTACACAATGGCGCAAATGAGTCTCAGGTTCTGCATCTCGCACCCCGCTTGCCATACTGTTATACCCGGTGGCAAGACACCGGAACAGGTCAGGGAGAACATTGTCGCCTCAGACCTCAGCTTCATACCTCATGAAAAATTCAGAGTTTGACAACTAAACATATTTCTTTCTAATTTTACACCTGCACGGCTGATCATTCAGGCCGCTTTCTTTGTTACCAAAAATAAAAAGCCATGCCACGAGTATTCAAAGCCATTGAGATAGAAAAGGAAGAGAAGGAGATAATGCGCGATTATCTCGATCGCCATATGCCGCATGTCATCTGTCCCGACAGCGTTAAACGCGGTGAAAGGTTCGTTGTAAAGGTTCGCATGGGCGAAGAGTATCCGCACCCGGATGAGGATGATCATTACATCAGCCTCCTCCAGCTTTGGAACCGTGAGACTCTGATGGCCGAAGCCCGCTATACAGCTGGCGTCAACGGCCACAAACCCAGTCATGTGGAGGTGGATTTTTACATAGCTGCCCCGGACGTCTCAATGAACCTCAGCGCAATGGCTGTATGCACCAAGCACGGTCTCTGGCAGAGCGAGGACAAAGCAGTAAAGGTGACCGACTGAAACAAAAACCTAAACACAACCGATTAATATAATGGGAAGCTACGTAAACGGGCACCTCATCAAGGATGAGACCGTAGCCTATGAAACCAAGTATCATTGGGTCATCTTCTTTTCACTTAAATCGATATTCACCCTGACAATCTACGCCTGGATGAAGAGGTGGCTCGCCGAGTTTGTAATAACAAACAGGCGCATTGTCATCAAGGAGGGATTCATTGCGAGACGGACATTCGAGATGAACCTCTCGAAGATAGAGACAGTGAATGTCGATCAAACCGTAATGGGGCGCATCCTAAATTACGGTTCAATAACAATCATCGGCACCGGCGGCACTACGGAAACATTCCATAACATCGCCCGCCCGATGATCTTCAGGCAGAGGTTCCAGGAGCTGTGCTAGAAAGTCTGAAGGTCAGGGTCCTGCGGTCTTGCGGTCTTGCGGTCCTGCGGTCTTGCGGTCTTGCAGTCTTGCGGTCTTGCAGTCTTGCGGTCTTGCAGTCTGAGGTCTGGCTTGTTTTTGTTTGGTGGAGTAAAGGTAGTTAAAGAGGCTGGAAGATGGAGCCGAATTTTGCAGGTGAAACATGCAAAACAAGTCGAAAGATGCGGATAGCATGTGCAATAATCGACTGCATTTCAATTTCGGCTCAGTTTGATTAGCTTTAACCCATTATTTGACCACGATGTCACCACGCGATATATATCAATCAAGGGAGGTGGAGTTCATCTCCTCAGCAGAGCGGCTGCAGAAGCTGTCGGACAGGCTCTCAATGGCACGGCTGGCAGCGTTTGCCGGAGGACTGGTAATGTTCGCTGTCCTTCTGTCATTCTCGGTCATTGCAGCTGTAGTCACACTTGTTGTGGCACTGGCCCTGTTCACATGGCTGGTGATAAAATATGAAACGACGGAGAAAAGCAGGAAGAGATACCTGCATCTGGCGGAGATCAACCGGCTGGAACTGAAGTGCCTGGAGGGTGATTTCTCCCGTTTTAAGACCGGAGATGAGTATGCTGAGAGAGATCACCCATACTCATATGACCTTGATATCTTCGGGAAGGCGTCCCTGTTTCAGTATATATGCCGGACAACCAGCAGGCCGGCTTCTGACCGGCTGGCAGAGTACCTGAACCATCCGGCATCACTCGAAGAGATTTTACTGCGCCAGGAAGCTGTTGCAGAACTGCAGCCGCTGACAGACTGGCGCCAGGAGCTGATGACCCTCGGATACCTGAATGCCGGCGCCGGTAATGACCCTGAGCCCCTGATGCAGTGGCTTAAAAGCGATGATATCTTCCTTAAAACTGTACGCGAAAAAATCGTTTCACGATGCCTCAGCCTCCTGGCACTGGCATCAGTCATAGCAGTAATAGCAGGTCTGCCGGCAGTAGTTCTGGCCCCTGTGTTCGGAGTGAACTTCGTCTTCTATTTCACACGGTTCAGGAGGATATCAAAACTTCAGGAACAGGTGAGCCGGTCATCAGACCTGCTGAAAGCATACTCCGCCATCATCAGATTGACTGAGGACAGAAGCTTCACCTCTCCACTGCTGCAAAAGCTGCAGTCGGCCTTCAGTGATGAGATCGCAGCGTCAGACCGAATCAGGCAGCTTTCGAAGCTGGTAGGCAGGCTCGACTACAGGCTGAACGTGCTTGTTTCCGTACCGCTTAACCTTCTTTTCTTTACCGACATACACTTCTGCCTCGTTCTGGAGAGATGGAAACGCGAACATGCCTCGCGGATACCCGGCTGGTTTACCGCTATGGCGGAGTTTGAAGCGCTTGCTTCCCTGGCAAACATGGCCTTCAACAATCCCGGGTGGCTTTACCCACAGGTGACTGAAGACTATTTTGTTTTCAGGGCTGAGGAGATGGGTCATCCGCTCATTCCTGCCGGGAGGCGTATCAGCAACGGTTTCGCCACCGGGGGAACCGCCAAAGCCATAATTGTAACAGGATCAAACATGTCAGGCAAGAGCACCTTCCTCCGTACCTGCGGGGTGAATGCCGTGCTGGCCTTTGCAGGTGCGCCGGTATGTGCCTCGGCTTTCACCGTTTCGCTGGTCAGGCTCCATTCCAGCATGCGCATTGCAGACTCGCTCGAAGAGAATATCTCCTCATTCTATGCTGAGCTGCGGCGACTGAGGGCAATCATCTCCGGGGCCGAATCCGATCCGAAGGTATTCCTGCTGCTCGATGAGATCCTCCGCGGCACCAACTCAGACGACAGGTACACAGGTTCCGTTGCCCTGATAAAACAGCTTACCGGTTACGGCGCCGTGGCCATGGTTGCAACGCATGACCTGCGCCTCGCCGCCCTGGGAAAGGAGCTTCCGCAATCAATTGAGAACTATCATTTTGATGTGAAGGTAAACGACGAGGAACTCTTCTTCGACTACCGCCTCACCCCGGGCATCTGCTCCAGCTTCAACGCCTCGCTGCTGATGAAGAAGATGGGGATAAAGGTCTAAGGTCTTGCGGTCTTGCGGTCTTGCGGTCTTGCGGTCATGCGGTCTTGCGGTCTTGCGGTCTTGCGGTCCTGCGGGCAAAGCCGGAAAGTCATATGTATATGAAATAATCACCGCTCCCGTCTTTCCTTGATCCATCTGCTGAAAAACGGATCATCAAGCTCATACTTGTCTGTTCTTATAACATAACCCCCGGTCATCAATCTTTTCAGGCTGCTAAACACAGTACTTGAAGCATTCAAGTCCCAAATGCGCATAAACTCTGCAGTAAGGGGCTGTTGTTCAGAAATTGAGAGACCCAGTAATACCTTACGGTCAGTACCATTAAAACTCATCCATATCCTTTCATAATCCATGTCATGCATCCTGATCAGTTCCCGGACAGCATCCTCAACATATTTATTCGACTGGCCGCGTCCTGATACTGCCATTTCCCATACAGTGAATGCCAACTGCTGCGTGTAATAAGGGTGACCGCGGGTCACTTCCAGAACTTCTCCTGCAATTCTACCAGGTTCATCATGGATTCCGGCAAAACCTGTTTCCAGGTACTGACTGAATTCACCAATATCAATTTTTCTGAGATACATAACCATCGCAAAATGATAGAAAGGTGATTTCTGCCTTTGGAAAACATCACGAATGAGACTCTCCTGTGAACCAAGAAATACATAATTGATCATTTTGTGATGCTGCATAATAGCCCTTAGCTGACTCAACAGGTTTTCATCGAGTCTTCGTGCCTCCTGAAACTCATCGAACACTATGATCAGTTTCTTATTCTCTGTGCTCATCTTTTCAGCCAGATTCAGTACATCCTCCAGGATCGGGAGCGACGAGACACCCGGCATAAATGATACATCGATACTGCCGGTTGTCGGATTCAGTGAAAGTTGCGGAATGATGCGGAATCTTTTCAGGTGTTGTTTAAGTCTTGTTTGTGGATAGATTCTATAGATCCGTCTGAGCATCTGGGCTGCAAGGTCAGCCGGACCTGTCATCAGTTGCATATCCAGGGCAATAACCGGCCTCCCCAAAGATGATACCGCTTTATGTATCAGGCTTGATTTACCCATGCGTCGTGGTGAGATCAAGACCAGATGATTTTCGCCTGAAAGAAAGGAAGTTACCTTTTCAATCTCTTTCTTACGGTCTATAAAGAAAGGATCATCAACAACGGTTCCAAATTTAAATGGATTTTTCATTTCTGATTGCGATATTATTCGTTGCGATTATCTTCGTTGCGCACTTTATCGCAAATTTACTTGATTTTTATTTATGTCAAGCATTCATTTATATACTTTTGATATTATAAGGCCGGCTTTCTCCTCGTCACTCATACTTCCGTCTATCCAGTGAATGGTTATCCCCCGGCGCTCCATGCCGCGGAACCAGGTCATCTGCCGCTTTGCAAAACGGTGTATCTCGACCTCCAGCTTCTGAACCATCTCATCACGCCGGAGCCTGTTCATCAGGTATAACGTTATATACTTGTACTCCAGCCCGTAATAGATAAGGTCATCAGGGTGGATACCCTCTGCCAGCAACAGCTGCACCTCCTCTATCATCCCCTCCTCAAGCCGCGCACGCAGCCTGTCACTTATACGCTGCCGCCGGGTCTCCCGGTCGACAAACACCGCCGTCACCAGCGGATTCCTGACGGGAAACGGCCTCTCATCAACCGGGTGACTGGAATAATAATCAGCTATCTCAATAGCCCGCACCGCCCTCTTCACCGTGTCAACATCAGTCTTGTTGTGCAGGCTCTTATAGTGTGAGAGTATCTCCGTCAGCTCCTCCAGGGACCGCCCCTCAAGCAGCGCCCTCAACTGCGCATTAACCGGCACCTGCACCAGCCGGTAACCGCTCACAATGGAGTCAACATACATCCCCGATCCGCCACAGACAACCGGAAACACCCCGCGTGCAGTCACCTCCTCAATAACCTTCAGGAAATCGCGCTGGTACTCGTAAACATTGTACCTGTACCCGGCATCAACGATATCCACCATGTGCACCGGCACCCTCCTGCCGTCAACAGTATAGTCCGACAGATCTTTGCCCGTCCCTATATCCATCCCCCGGTAAACCTGCCTTGAATCGGCGCTTATCACCTCCCCTCCCATCCTGTCAGCCACCAGTGCCGCCAGTCTTGTCTTGCCCGTGGCAGTAGGCCCGGTGATCACCAGGATATCATGCATCAGATTGTCCATCAGAAATTAAAGATAGCCATTATGAGGTCACGGTATCGCAATTTTACTTAATTTTGCCGTTCCTAAACAAAAAGTGGTCATGGACTTCAGGTTTTTATACCACAGGACAAAGTACTTCATAATAAATCCCGGCAAGGCCTGGGAGGTGGTCCACCGCGAGGAGAGACCGATGATGTTTGTCAGAGACAGCTTTTTCCTGCCACTGATATTACTCGTCACCATAAGCGCTTTCCTGGGTTCGATGTTCTTCATCAACACCACACTGAAACCGATGTATTCGGTGCTGGCGGCCGTCAACACCTTTCTCTTCCTCTACCTTGGCGTATACGGTTCCGCGTTCGTCGTAAGGGAGATCATGAGGGCAATGGATCTCGGCCATGATTTCCTGGTGGCATTCAAGCTGGTGGCCTACTCCATGGCCCCCATCTTCCTGTCACTCACTGTCAGCCGCCTCTTTGAGTCGCTGCTCTTCATCAACGTACTGGGACTCTATGGCCTCTACATCTTCTGGATTGGGATGGAGGCGATGGTCAATCCGCCTGACCATAAAAAGCTCCCGATGATCATAGCATCAGTTGTCTCTATGCTGATAATCTTCTTCCTCCTCCAGGTCATATTGTCAAAGCTGACTCAGACCCTCTACTTTTCAATATTCGCCTGATCTCTCCCGATGAGAAACGATAACAGCAATATCGTCATCAAGAACCGGAGGGCGTCGCACGATTATGAATTCCTCGAGAAACTCATTGCTGGCATCAAACTTACCGGTACCGAGATAAAATCGATCCGTGCCGGGAAAGCCAACCTGACAGATTCATTTTGTACCTTCCGCAACGGCGAACTCTTTGTGACCGGGATGCATATCTCCGAGTACTACTGGGGAAATCTCAACAACCACGATCCACTGGGTGAGAGAAAGCTTCTGCTGACGCGAAAGGAACTCCGAAAGTGGGAAAGGAAGGTCAATGAGACCGGACTGACTATCATCGTCACAAAGGTGTTCATCAACCAGCGGGGGCTGGCGAAAGCCGAGATAGCGCTGGCAAAGGGCAAGAAACAGTATGACAAGCGCGACACCCTCAGGAAACGCGACCACGAGCGCGAGATGGACCACCACGTAAAGGAGCGCGGGAGGTAATCTGCAGCCCCGCTGCGACTGCCGGAATACATGATAGCAGCAACAGCCCCGCAAGAACTGACGGAATCCCGGGAATCAGAAGACCAGACCAACTGACGGAAACCGGGATATCGGCAGTTCAAACATGCGTCCGGAATCCGCAGCTACAGAGGCTACGCCGCGGCGGACCAATCAGAAGTTCGGGCTCAGCAGGTACCTCGAGTAGAACTGGTCTATGTAGGCTACCGCTTCATCGGCTTCATCAACTATCCGGAAAATATTCAGGTCCTCAGGAGAGATATTATGCTCCTCCTTCATCATTACCTCGGTGACCCAGTCGAACAGCCCGGACCAGTACTTCGTTCCGACAAGCACTATCGGGAAGCGCCCGATCTTTTTGGTCTGAATCAGCGTGATGGCCTCGAAGAGCTCATCAAATGTCCCGAATCCGCCTGGAAGCACAATGAATCCCTGGGCATACTTCATGAACATCACCTTGCGGACGAAGAAATAATCGTATGTGATAAGCTTGTCGCGGTCAATATAGGGATTGGCCTTCTGCTCAAACGGCAGGTCTATGTTGATACCAATCGACTTACCGTTACCCCGCTTCGCACCCTTGTTGGCTGCTTCCATGATGCCCGGGCCGCCGCCGGTGATGACACCGTACCCCTTTTGTGTCAGCTGAAAGGCAATCTCTTCTGCAAGCTTGTAATACTTGTTGTTGAAATGCGTCCTGGCAGAGCCGAAGACGGCTACACTCGGTCCTATCCTGGAAAGCTTCTCAAATCCTTCAACCAGCTCCGCAATAATCTTGAAAACCCTCCATGAATCCATTGTGTGGATCTCATTCCAGGTCTTTGGCTCAAAGGCTTCCTTTATCAGGTCCTTCTCCTTCGCTTCGTCCATAAGTAAATATTTAGGCATTAAATATAGTCTTTTCTAATGTTCCAGCACGGGGGCCAGAAACTGTCCCGTATAATTATCCTTCAGCTTTATGATCTCCTCCGGTGTGCCCGAGAAGATTATCTCCCCGCCACCGCGCCCTCCTTCCCTGCCGAGGTCAACAATATAGTCAGCCACCTTGATGACATCCATGTTGTGCTCAATTACCATCACCGTATTGCCCCTGTCAACCAGCCTTTCAAGCACCTCAAGAAGCACCTTCACATCGTCAAAATGAAGCCCGGTTGTGGGTTCATCAAGGATGTACAGCGTGCGCCCGGTGTCGCGTCTCGAGAGCTCCGTGGCCAGTTTGACGCGCTGCGATTCACCTCCTGATAATGTCGTTGAGGGTTGTCCAAGCCTTACATACCCGAGGCCAACATCCTGCAACGTTTTGATCTTATGATATATCGAAGGTATACCTTTGAAGAACTCCACCGCATCATTGATTGTCATCTCCAGTACGTCATTGACTGACCGCCCCTTGTATTTGACCTCGAGGGTCTCCCTGTTGTAGCGTTTACCTCCGCAATCGGGGCACATCACATACACGTCCGGCAGGAAATTCATCTCTATCGTCTTAACACCTGCGCCCTCACATCCCTCACACCGGCCGCCTTTGATATTGAAAGAGAAGCGGCCCGGGCCGAAACCCCTGACCTTTGCGTCGGGGGTAATTGCAAACAGGTTGCGGATCTCAGTGAAGACACCTGTATAAGTTGCAGGATTAGACCTGGGTGTGCGCCCTATGGGAGCCTGGTCAACCTCGATCACCTTATCGATGTTCTCCAGTCCTTCTATGGACTCGTACGGCAGGGGCACCCTGCCGGCACCGTGCAGCTTCTTTGCCAGGGCCGGGTGAAGCGTCTGGTTGATAAGTGATGACTTACCACTGCCGGAGACGCCGGTGATGCAGATGAATGTTCCCAGTGGCACCTTCAGGGTCACCCTCTTCAGGTTGTTGCCTGTGGCGCCGGTGATGGTGAGAAGCTTCCCGTTTCCCTCCCTTCTCTTTTCCGGAACTTTAATTTTCTTTGCGCCGTTAAGGTACGCAGCGGTCAGTGTGTCTGCTTTCAGTATCTCTTCCGGGGTGCCTTCGGCGACGATCGATCCTCCGTGGACGCCGGCGCCCGGCCCAATGTCGATGATGTGATCAGCGCTGAGGATCATATCGCGGTCGTGCTCCACCACAATCACCGAGTTACCTGCATCGCGGAGGCTGCGCAGCGCCTCTATCAGCCTGCGGTTGTCACGCTGGTGCAGCCCGATGCTGGGCTCATCGAGGATATAAAGCACATTCACCAGCTTCGATCCTATCTGTGTTGCCAGCCTTATCCTCTGGCTCTCGCCGCCGGAAAGAGTGCGGGCCCCGCGGTTCAGCGCCAGGTAATCGAGCCCCACATCAAGGAGGAATCCAAGGCGTGAGCGTATCTCCTTCAGTATCTCGCCAGCAATCTTCTTCTGCCGATCTGACATGTCACCGGTGACATTTTCAAGGTAATCCCTGAGCTCGGTGAGGTCCATCGCGGCAAGCTCCCCTATATTCTTCCCGCCGATGCGGAACCACAGGGCCTCCTTCTTGAGTCGCGTGCCGTTGCACTCGGGGCAGACATGGTATTGGACATATTGCTCCTTCCCCTTGCCCGTGCCATTGGCAGCACGGCCGCTTATTGCCTCCATGTTGCCGACGTAGTTGACAACACCTTCGAAGGTCATGAAGTAGTTGGAAGTAACCCCCAGAGGGGTGTTAGACAGCTTCAGCACCTCGTCTGAGCCGAAGAATATCTTGTTCTGCACATCCTCAGGGATATCACCCACAGGAGTGTCAACGGTAAAGCCGTACTTCTCACCGAGGGCTTCAATCATCCAGAATATCCATATGTTCCGGTATTTGCCGAGAGGCTCAATGCCGCCCTTGCGGATGCTGAGGGAGGGGTCAGGCATCATCCGGCTGATATCCACCTCTGAGATCTCTCCCAGCCCGTTGCACTTCGGGCATGCGCCCTGCGGCGAATTGAACGAAAAAGTGTGCGGTGCAGGCTCGTTGTATGAGATGCCTGTCACCGGGCACATCAGGTGGCGGCTGTAGTATCTCAGGCTGTTGTCGCCTGCATCCAGCAGAGCCATGATGCCGTCGCCCTGGTCAAGAGCCAGCAATACTGCGTCATGGAGCCTCTTCTCAGTCACATGGCCCACCTGGAACTTGTCAATCACCAGCTCTATGAAATGGACCTTGTACCTGTCGAGCTTCAGCCCCTGTGTGATCTCCCTGATCTCACCATTGATACGGGAGTGAAGAAATCCCTTTCTCCTCAGTTGCTCGAAAAGCTCCTTGTAATGGCCTTTTCTACCCTTGATCAGGGGTGCGAGGATGTAAACCTTATGCTGGTCATACCGTTGAGCCACAAGATCAAGTATCTGGTCATCCGTATATTTGACCATCTTTTCCCCTGATTCATATGAGTAGGCATTGGCAGCACGTGCGTAAAGAAGCCTCAGGAAGTCATATATCTCGGTAATGGTACCCACCGTTGAGCGTGGGTTCTTGTTGGTGGTCTTCTGTTCTATTGAGATGACGGGGCTCAAACCGGTAATACGATCAACGTCAGGCCTTTCCATCCCCCCTAGGAACTGTCGGGCGTAGGCTGACAGCGTCTCCATGTATCGCCTTTGTCCTTCGGCGTAGATGGTGTCAAAAGCCAGTGACGACTTACCGCTGCCGCTGAGCCCGGTGACAACCACCAGTTTGTTTCGCGGCAGCGTAAGACTGATGTTGCGAAGGTTATGGACCCTCGCTCCATATACTCTTATCTCGTCTTTCTGTTCCGGCATGGGAGGTGACTATAGGCCGGCCTGTGTCCTTGCATTCTTCTCAGGTACCCTGATGATATACCCGCGATTCTCGCTGTTGGTCAGGAATGGCTTGCGAAGCCAGGGATTCAGGAATTTCAGGATCTTGTAGTTGGTGTCGAATTGCCTCGCGAACTGTTCGAAGCTGGAAACGGCAGTATCAACCTTTACCTCCCTGAAAGGGACCGGCTTGTACAGGTCTCCGGGGCCGATGTTGAAACCGTATCTGACCGGTTCCGACATGACCAGCTTGAGCGACACAATACGAAAGATATATCTTGCAGTCTCCTCATTCAGAAGCAGGTCGTAGTAGTTTGTCTCTTTCTGAATGTCAACCTGTTCATTCAGGCCGTTGAAGCCGTTATTGTACGATGCTGCTGCCATGGTCCAGCTGCCATACCTCTCATATGCCTTCAGGAAGTACTTGCAGGCAAAGCGGGTCGATTTGTCGAGGTCATACCTCTCATCAATCTCCCTGTTTATGATCATGCCGGCTTCCTTGCCGGTGCCCTCCATGATCTGCCAGTAGCCTGTAGCCCCTGCCGGTGAAATTACGTTGCTCAGGTCACTTTCGGCGCATGCCAGGTACTTGAAATCATCAGGAATGCCATATTCCTTCAGTATCTTTTCTATCTCCGGGAAATAGCGTCCTGATCGCTTGATAGTAAGCAGGGTTGATCCGTGGCGGTAGGCGGTGGCATTAAGCTCACGGTCGAGGCTCTCGCGGGTGTCAAAATTCTGTAACGGCAGCGCCTCACCGGCGAAGGTAACATTTTCGGGGATTGCCCAGGAGACTGCCAGCGGCCCACTCTCCTCGTAATCAGTCGTTTCCTGCTGTTGAGTGTCGGCTGAAACGAGAAGGGTAAAAACAAAACCTGCACTGAGCAGAAACATTATGGCGATAGCGGCTTTCCCGGCAGTAGTTTTCATGTTATAGCAATCTCAGATTGAAACTGCAAAAATAGCCAAAATATTGCTTACGGGGAAGCAAATAAACCGTGAGAATCAGGGGTGTCAGAATTTGAAGAAGAAGCCTGAGGTGAAGCCAACGGAATATGGCTTGTAGAGTGAACCTGAAATGTCACTTATTGGTGTAACATAATACCTGAACATAGGTTCCAGGCTGAAGATTATCTTACGGGAGATATTGTATTCCATGCCGAAGCCCAACTGGCTGCTAAGGTTAACGTTGCTCACTCCTTCTGTATGGCCTACACGGATAAGGTCAGATCCTTCTCCCGTGTATGCTGAATTGTCAACCAGGAATCCGTAAGCCACTCCTCCTGACACATTAAGTCCCACTTTGCGGTCAATCAGCTTGTACCTGAGCATAACCGGAAGCTCAAGGTAACGGAAAATCTGCTGGATATCCGAACCTACCTGAGTCAGCTTGTACTTGGACGGGTCAGCCATGTTAACCGGGATAAGAGTTCCGACCCTGTCCCTGGTCCCGGTAAGATAAAGATCTGTATTGCCTGCCAGGATCAGGCCTGAAGCGGTTTCGACACTGTAGAGATAACTGCTCTTGACTGAATAGTAGTCAGACAGACCCGCATAAACAGCCACGTCCGAGATTGTCTGGCCTATTGATGACAGGCCTATTCCGGATTGTATCGAAAGGCGGTCTGATATCCTGTAAGCCACAGACACACCGGTTGTGTAGGCCGGCCTTGATTTCTCACTGTTTATCAGCTCAGCCAGCCTGACATCTTCTCCCGACCGTGAGAAACCCATTGCCGGCGAAAGTGATGCTCCAAGCAGGAAACGTTTCTCTGTCTTTGCACCCTTAAGGTCAGGCAGGGTGGTCTTAAGGTTCTCATCAGCTCCATCAAAGCGTCCGGCATTAATTATTGTTATCTCATCTGAAAAGAGCTTTAACGGTTCACCGGTGGGACCATCCTGTTCCGGCAAATCTGCTGAGGCGGTCAGCTCCGGGGGTATATCCTCCATGGCCTCCATATCACTGAGACCGGCAGGTTCTGAAGGAGTTGTGGTGGCCGTAAAATTAACAGTCTTCGCTTCTGCAGGCCTGGTGACAGGCGCTGCTTTGGCAATATCAATGCTTACATCACGGAGATCACTGCCGGGGACAGTCACCTCTGACAGAAGCACCGGGGTGCTGTTATTGCGTACAAACCAGGAAACAAGGAGAGTAAGGGATACCATAGCGGCCACACCGGCTGCGATGCCGGAAATGATCCGCAGGCGCGATTGTTTCATGGGCATCGGCGGAATACTGTCCCACACGTCAGCAGGCGGCAGAACCTCAAGGTTTTTCAGGCCGTTGCGGAATACAATGTCAATATTTGGCTCCCTTTCAAACATTCACCATTCTCTTTGTGACACCCGTAAGTATCATTACCTTCTTCTGAAGGATTTCCCTGGCACGAGAGAGATTGGATTTGCTGGTCCCTTCAGAGATACCCAGCATCTCTCCCACCTCCTTGTGAGAATACCCTTCAATGGCATAGAGGTTAAATACCACCCTGTACTTGGGCGGCAGCTCCATGATCATGTTCAGCAGATCAAATGCTTCCAGTCCCGCAAAGTCATCAGTATCAGGCTCGGCTTCCGGTTCGGTAACCTCGTCAATGTCATCAACACGGTTGAGGTAATACCTGTTACGGTATCTCTCAAGAGCAGTGTTGACGATAATCCTCCTCATCCATCCTTCAAAAGAACCTTCGTGGCTGAAGTGTGACAGGTTTTCAAAAATCTTGATGAAGCCTTCCTGAAGCACATCCCTCGCCTCTTCCGTGTTGCCCGCATACTGAAGGCAAACGGCATAGAGCTTAGGGGAGTACCTGCGGTAAAGCAACTCCTGATCACGCCTGCTGCCGGATAAACAGCCGTCTATTATATCCTTGTCCTTCGCCAAACCCGTTTGTTAGCCGAGTTCTAAAGGTAAGAAATAATTTCCGGCCTTATCAATAGATTGATGTTAAAAAGAGTCGAAAGGTTGCGTTAATATCAGTAAATACACCTGTAAAGTCACCCGTGGATAGCCTCGCCAAGCGCTGCAGCGGCAGCTTCCATGATGCCCTCCGACATCGTAGGATGAGGATGGATGCTGGTCATCAGGTCATGAGCCGTGGCTCCCATCTTCCTGGCCGTCACAAGTGATGAGATCATCTCAGTGACATTCATTCCAATAAGGTGGCTGCCAATAAGCTTCTCGTCAGCGGCATTGAACACCAGCTTGACAAATCCCTCGCGGGCGCCTGCAGCGCTGGCCTTGCCCGATGCCATGAACATGAATTTGCCTGTCTTTGTCTCAATGCCTGCCGCTTTCGCAGCCTCTTCCGTCATGCCGCATGATGCCACCTCCGGGGTGGTATAGGTGCAGCCGGGGATATTGGCGTAGTCAACCGGGTGAGGGTTCTGACCGGCTATCTTCTCCACACAAACAATAGCTTCGGCCGAGGCCACATGCGCCAGTGCGGGGCCCGGCACAATGTCACCGATGGCATAAACGCCGTTTACCGATGTACGGTAATATTCATCTACCACTATCCTTCCCCTGTCGGTTTTCACTCCTGCCTCCTCAAGACCGATTCCCTCTGTGTTAGGCGTGATGCCTACCGCAGAGAGCACTATGTCAGTCTCTACGGTCTCTTCGCCTCTGGGTGTTTTTATTGTTACAATGCACCTTTCGCCTGAGGTGTCAACATTCTCCACTGTTGAACTGACCATGATCTTCATCTTCGCCTTCTTGAAAGAGCGTTCCAGGGTGCGTGAGACCTCCTCATCCTCTATAGGAAGAATGCGCGGCATGAATTCCACCAGCGTCACCTCGGTGCCCATCGACCTGTAGAAGCCTGCGAACTCACTTCCTATGGCGCCTGAGCCAACCACCACCATCGATGCGGGCAGTGACGGCAGGGTCATAGCTTCGCGGTACCCGATTATCCTTTTGCCATCCTGCCGGAGGTTCGGCAGCTCCCTTGATCTTGCCCCGGTAGCAATTATGATATCCTTAGCACCATATGTCTCCTTCGTCCCGTCGGCTGCCTCCACCTCCACGGCGCCGGCGCCCTTCAGCCGGCCAAACCCGCTTATAACCGGGATATTGTATTTCTTGAACAGGTACTGCACCCCCTTGCTCATCGCATCAGCCACACCCCGGCTGCGGGCTATCACCGCCCCGAAGTCGGGCGCCGGCGCCTCTCCGGCATTAATGCCGTAGTCGGCAGCATGCCGAACATAATCCAGCACCTGTGCACTCTTGAGCAGCGCTTTGGTGGGGATGCATCCCCAGTTCAGACAAATGCCGCCTGTCTCAGCCTTCTCCACCACCGCAACTTTCATCCCGAGCTGCGATGCCCTTACTGCTGCAACATATCCGCCAGGACCGCTTCCAATGATAATCAAATCAAACTCATTCATATCGTAGTCTTTCTAAGTTTTTCAATATTGCTGCTCTTCCTGAGGCTCCTGACACCGCGCGCCACCAGCCAGAACAACACCAATACTGCAACAATTGTTGCACCCGTCGGCAGGTTGGTAAACCACGAGATGGCAAACCCCGCACTTATACCAGCAAAGCTGACCACCGTGGAAAGCACTATGATCCGAAGATACCTGCGCGTAAAAAGCATCACAATATTAGCCGGTATGGTGAGCAGTGCAATGATCATTATCACCCCGGCCATCCTGATGTTTAACACTATTGCAAGACCGGTCAGCCCCACCGAGATGTACCTGAAGAGGTCGACATGGCGTGTGAAGGTACGGGCATAATTCTCGTCAAAGGAGATATAGAGCAGTGTCCTGTAGAAGAGTGCTGTGTATATTATCAGTACTGCCGAGATTATCCCCAGTGCAATGAGGTCACCATCAGTCACGGTCAGGATGCTCCCGAAGAGGTAGCTCATCAGGTTTGGAGCATAACCGGGGGTCAGGTAGATGAAGATGATACCTACTGCCATGCCCAGCGCCCAGAGTATGCCAATTGCGCTGTCCTCGCGCATCTTCCCCCGCGCCGACATGTACTCCATCCCCAGGGCTGATCCCAGACCGAAGACAGCAGCACCCAACACCGGGTTTATTCCAAGATAGTATCCGAGACCTATCCCTCCGAAGGAGGCATGAGTAACCCCCCCGCTGAGGAAAACGAGTCTCTTTGAGACAATGTAGGTCCCTGCCAGACCCGCCGTGATGCTGGCAAACAATGCTCCGAGAAGCGACCTGAGGACAAATGAGTATTCAAAGAGGTTTTCCATCAATCATGTTTGTGGAGTACTACATGCGGCACATCGCCGTGGGTGACAAGCTGTATCGGGCAGCCGTACATGCGGAGATCCTCATCGGTAATCTTGCTGTGAGGATGATAGAACACCTTCCCGCTGACGCAGGCAAATGATTTCACCCAGGCGGAGATGGTGCCCACATCATGAGAGACCATCATTATGGTCATACGGTCGTTGAGCAGTTTCAGTTTTTCATAGAAATCAGCCTCAAAGGAAGCATCCACGAATGTTGCCGGTTCATCAAGCAGCAGCAACCGCGGTGAGCCTGACACGGCCCGGGCCAGGTAGACGCGCTGCAGCTGCCCGCCCGACAGCTCATTCAGAGCCTGGTGTGCCATCGGTCTCAACCCAAGCTCATTCATCACTTCCGTGGCCCGTTTCTTTTCAGTGCGACCCATGCGGCCCGTGGCGCCCTTGTCGTGCATCATTCCCGAGAGCACCACATCCTCCACCGTTACCGGGAAGAGAGTGTCGCCCTGTGCCACCTGGGGCATGTAACCAATCTGGTTAATCCGCAGGTCACCGGGTGAATAGTCTATCCTCCCCGAGAGGGGTCTCAGCAACCCAAGGATCACCTTCAGGAGGGTGGTCTTGCCCCCTCCGTTGGGACCGATGATTCCGATGAAATCGTTCTCCTCAACGTCCATCCTGACATCACGCAGAACGATTTTTTCTTCGTATCCGGCGGTGACGGAATCTATGGTGAATAATATGCTCATATCAGAACTTACAATTTGCGATGTGCAGTTAATTCGACAATCGCAAATCTAAAATCCAAAATCCCCCCGGCCTATTGCCTCTGCCACTTCCAGAACAGCCTCCGGCCACTCACTGTTCATGGGATTGATGACCACAAGCCGGGCGCCGGCCTCACGTGAGAGCGACTCTGCATTGCGTACATCATACTCCGCCTGTATGAAGATAATCTTTATTTCCTTCTCACGGGCAAGGTCAATCAGCTCTTTCATCCTCGCCGGTGAGGGACTCTTGCCTTCATCCTCGAAGGATAGCTGCTCAAACCCGTAATCACGACCCATGTATGCCAGCGCCGGGTGAAAAATCATCACTGTCCTTTGGGTGCCTTCACCAATCCTGGCACGCACCAGGGAGTCAACCTCAGCAATCTTCCTGTTAACGGAAGCAAGGTTTGCATCATATTTTTCTGCCGAAGCGGGGTTAAGTCCGGCGAGGAAATCACGCACATCATGGGCAATTATGAATGCCTCAGATGGCGACATCCAGTAATGCGGGTCAGGACCACCGTGCACATGACTTTGACTCTCATCAGCATGACCGTGATCGTTTTCATTGTCAGCATGTTTCTCATGATCATCCCCTTCATACTCATGCCCCTCCCCCGGACCCTCAGACTTCAGACTTTCAGACTCCAGACTTTCAGACTCCAGACTTTCAGACCCTATGACCTTAATATTCCGGGACAGGTCCAGCACCTTCATTCCCGGATTGACCTGCATGAAGCGGTCAATCCATGCATGCTCAAAGCCGAGCTGACCGTTCATAATGAAGGCTTCAGAGCCGGAAAGAGAGCTTATCTGTGCGGGAAGCGGCTCCCAGATATGGTGGTCAGCACCGGGCGGAAGCAAAACATTCACATTAAAATCATCTCCGCCAATCTGCTCTACAAACCATGCAAAGGGAGGTATTGTCACTGTGACCACTCTGCCCTCACCCCCCCGCGTTGAACGGGGCCCGCATGAAGCAGCAGCAAGGGTAATAACCGCCATCCATATTATGAATTTTCTCATGCAATGCTTTTTATGCCCGCAAAATTAACAATATGGCACCATGGGACAAAACAAAAACAGGGCATAAAAAGACAGAGACAGACGTCATGTCTGCCTCCGCTAAAGGTCCGGGTGATTCCCACGGATTCAAACCCGGACCTGTGATCTGAACCAATTAAAGCAGAAAACCAAAAATCAGTAAGAGTTCAATGATATACGCAGGTTCCCCGTTGCTTCCTTAGATTTTATCCTGAATATCCACTTGCCGTTCTTCCAGCCGTTTCCCTCCCCGGCCTCAAAATTCTTCCTCCAGTTCAGACTGCCGTTCTCATCAAGAACCACTTCCGAAAGCTGTTTCCCGTCAGGCATTATAATAGTCACTACAATTGATCCCTCAGCGCAATTACCTGAAACCGAAAGATTTACACTGCTTGCATCATCCGCGCTCATAGTCAGCTCATTGGAAAAGGTTGCCTCCATCACCTGGCGAGAATAATTCCATGATGATCCGGGCTTGCTTCCATAGCCATGACCCTTGTAAATGTAGAGATTGTTCCCGACTTCCTCACCTATGTCAATAAGCTCATCCAGGTCAGAAATCTCAGGCATCATTACCAGGGGCAGATCATGGTTGAAGTTTCCTGCATGTCTGCTCATGTCAGCATATTCCTGGTAATACAACTCAAGATCCTTGCTCTTTTCTGCACCCTTTGCTTCAATCTCCTTCATCTGTTCCTGGATCTCCTTCCTCTTAGCCTCGATGTCTGCCTGCTTCTGCTTCAGCTCCTCATTCAGGGCCTGCTGCTTCTGATATTCGGCTTTCTTCTGAAGATCCGCCTGCTTCTGCAGCTCCTCCTGCTTCTTCTTTTCATCAGCAGATTTGGTTGATGTTTCCTGGCCATATGCGCCCGCTGATGAAAGCATTATTGCCATTACGGCGACGGTGATAAAATTTACTGTACTTTTCATGACTGCCCAATTAAAAGTTTGACAATGTAAAATTACACCCTCTTTTCGCAGGTAAAGGTTAATGGGAGGTTAATGCAAGGTTAATCATCTATCTCATCCGGAAGCAATGATTAATTTTGAACAAAAGTCGGTGAAATGAAGCGTCATCTCCTGTTTGCTGTTTCGCTTGCAGCCCTGCTTCTCTTCGTTGCGGTTCAGCTCTATATGATCCGTAATACGTGGAAACAGAAAGAGGAGATCATCATGATGAGATACAAGAGCCTCTCACGCGAAGGACTTTCCCTTCTGCTGGCAAAAAAGAAAAGTAACGGCTTCGAGAAGGCCATGGATATATCGGATAAGTTCGCCGATTACCTCATATCAGAAGAGCTCTGTAAGCTGTACACGTCCTATGACAGTGTCTCCCTGAGCAGACTTGCCCTCAAGGAGACCTATAAGATAATGGAGGAAAACGAGCAACTGACCTCATTCTTCAAATCTTATTTCGGCAATGCCGGGCATGACAACGACTTCAATTCGATAATTGCCATTTCGAAGCTGGTGCTTCTGCCACCCTCAGGTAAAATGGTGCTGACCGATACTCTCTATTCGAAACCCGGAAAGAAAATGGTCGTGGTAAACACCTTCCGGGAGGAACACAATAACTTCATCATCGAGTTTCATTACCTGCTTGACCTGACACACAAGAACGAAATGGTCTTCAGGGAAGCTCTCCTCTCATTCATTCTCATAATAGGCAGCATCCTGATGGTGTTCATGGTATTTGGTATAACATGGAGGAACCTGTTGGAGGAGCGAAGGCTTTCAGAACTGAAGAGCGACTTCATCAACAACATGACCCACGAGCTCAAGACCCCTCTTTCCACCATCACCGTGGCCGGAAGAACCCTTGAGAAGGAGCAGATCATATCAGACAGGGAAAAAGTGCTTGAAACAGCGAAGCTGATAGGCAAACAGAGTGTGCATCTCAACCAGCTGATAAACACTATTCTAGAGGTGAGTTTCCTTGAGAGGCAGGAGTTTGAACTTGACAGGCACAGGGTGACCATTGATGAACTGCTGCACCAGGTGGTTTCATCATTTCTCACATCATGTGACGGTTGTGCAGTTATTGAGGAGGATTACACTACGAACGGTCTGGAGGCCTCTGTAGACATCGTCTATTTCACAACCATGATCAGCAACCTGCTCACCAACGCTGTCAAATACTGCGACAGGGAGCCTATCATAAAATTATCCGCAGCCGTCTCCGGGAGTGATGTGGAAATCACGATAGCCGACAACGGGGTAGGGATCCCTCAGGAACATCTCGGCCACGTATTCGAAAAGTTCTACAGGGTGCCCCAGGGCAATATTCACAAGACAAAGGGGCTCGGGCTGGGCCTGTATTATGTGAGACGCATAGCCACAGCACACGGGGGAGATGTATCAGCCACCAGCAAACCGGGCCGCGGCACAACCTTCAAAATCAGAATACCAATCCAGAACACGATATGAAACTCCTGCTTGCCGAAGACGATATCGATTTCGGGAACATACTGTCACAGTACCTCTCCATGAGCGGTTTCGAGGTTACCCTGGCGCGAAACGGCCGTGAAGCCTGGGACAGGTTTCACGATTCAAAGCCGGATATATGCGTGCTAGATATCATGATGCCCGAGATGGACGGCTTTACCCTTGCAGAAAAGCTGAGGGCAAAGGACCCCGGAATCCCGTTCATCTTCCTGACGGCCAAGAGCCTGAGGGAGGATATGATCAGGGGATTGAAGCTCGGGGCAGATGACTATATAACCAAACCATTTGACCCGGAGATGCTGCTGCTCCGCATAAACAACATCCTGCGGAGAATTTACACCGTGGCTGAAGATGAATACCGGATCTCGGACACCACCCTCAGGTACAATGCCCTTGAGCTCATCACCCCTGCGGGGAAGGAGAAGCTTACCCTCCGTGAAGCCCAACTGATGAGGCACCTCATGATGAACAGGAATAAGGCGTTGACCCGTGAACAGATACTTACGGAAATCTGGGGTGAGGACGACTATTTCCTGGGCCGGAGCATGGATGTGTTCATCAGCCGTCTGCGCAAATACATTGCACCTGACCATGGCATATGCCTTCGCACCCTGCGGGGGATGGGATTTATCCTGGAAGAACTGCGGCAATAAGCCCGGCGGCTCAGGACAGGCGGAAGGCAGTTCACCCGCCGATGGAAAGCAGACCCGGAATCCTAATCTTCGTCTTTCTCTGCCTCGTGAATGAGGAATTCTGTCAGGTTGACATCATGACTGAGATTCAGTTTTGATCTCAGCCTGTACCTTGCTATCTCCACCGCCCGTGTCGATATATTTGAAAGATTGGCAATCTCCTTCGTGGTGAAGTTCATCCTCAGGTAGGAACAAAGCCTCAGATCATTGGGAGTCAGGGCCGGGAACTTCGTCTTAAGCTTTCTGAAGAACCCTTCCTGAGACATCTTGAGATTCTTCATCACATTCTGCCACTCCTCAGTCTGGGTATCAAGTCCGTGGTCAATTATCTGTTCCATCTCCCGGATGAAACGTGAAGGCATCTTTACGGAGCTCTCCTTTGCTGTCTCCAGCTTGTCACGCAGTTCCCTCAGGGTGTCTGTCTTTCTTATGAGGTAACGCATGGTCAGCATCAGCTCATAACTCTTGTAGTCGAGTTCACTTTCCAGCCTGTTTTTGCCAACCTCGTATTCAATCATCCGGCGGTGGCTTTCAAGTTTGGAACGGAAAAACATTATCCCCGCTGCGGCAATTGCAGCAGCAGCCAGCAGGTAAAGCGCCAGGGCCCATCCAGTCAGTGCAAATGGCCTCCTGATGGTGAAACGGGCTTCTGCCATGCCGTTACCTGCAGCCTCCCTGACCTGGAGATGGTATTCCCCGTACTTCAGGTTTAAAAGTGAAAAGTTGTCTGTCGCTGTACGGTACCACTCCTCTCCCAGCTCGGTGATCCTGTAAAGATACTCGCGTACTTCGCGGTCGAAGCCGGAAGGATTTGCGATATAAACGGTCAGGTTGTTCGCCCTGCTGGGCACCTGTTTTTCTTCACCTGACTGCGGCAGGAGAGTTGTGCTCCTGTTACCACCGCTGAAAACCAGGCGGCTGACGGCCAGACCGGAAGTCCCGGGAGTGCTGGCAAGCCTGTCAACGTTATAAATGCTGAAAGCCTGTCTTGTGGGTATGAGAAGGATGCCGGAATCAAGAGACATCACCTGCTGTTCACGCCAGGGCAGGTCAGCATACTCATGCACAAATTCCATGACCTTCTCAGCCTGCATGTCACGTGTAATGGTGAACAGGGCGATCCTGTTGTCAAGCACAAACCAGTAATTGTTCTTCTGAAACGGGATTATCTGTGTTGCCCCTACAAACTCCCCAAGACCCGGTTCAAGCGATGTCAACGGGAAAAAGTCCTTCCTCTCATAGTCAAACCCATATATATGGTCCGGGGCGATGAACACCACCTGTTTGTTCATCACTGCCATAGATAGAATTCTTGCGTTGTCACCCGCCTGGCTGAAATAGAGTGAACCGGTGACTGAATCAGCCCTCTCGTTCAGCTCAAGCCGGTATACCCCCTTCTGGGGATGCAATGCCCAGACATAGCCGAGGTAATCTACCTCAACAAACCTTGTAGGTTCAGCGTACCCTTCAATCCTGGAGCTGAACTCCCATCTGCCCCTGTCACCCTTCCTGAATGAGACGATTCCGGTGTAAGTACCCTGCACCAGGTACTCACCGAACGGTCTGACTGACCAGCCCCCGGTGACATCCGAAATTCTGACGGCGTCCTGTCCGTCAATAAGGAAGGTGCCGTCATTATGGCCACACAGTATCTGCCCGTCATACTGGGACAGCTTCCATACCTGTCCCTGGGTCCCGGGGATGAGACGCAGGTTGGAGAAGCGGTATGAACCATCCGTGTTTTCTATATCCGTTGCAAAGAGCCCATGGTTTGTCCCAAGGAAGAGATTATTACGGTCCCGGATAACAGTATAGATTGTTCCCAGCTCACCGTTTGAATTTTCGAAAAACGCCACAGGCGAATATGCCTCCAGAAAATTTGCACCATCATCAAGCCCGGCCCAGAGGCCCTTTTCATAATCCAGGTACAGAGATAATACGGTACTGTTGCTCAGCCCGTTGGAGTAATCCAAGGTCTCTAGTATCCTTCCGTTCCGGTCACAGAGCACCAGCCCCTTGAGAATAGTTCCAAAGACAATGAGAGAATCGTCGACCGCCAGCCCGGCATTACACGTTGCCTCCTTCAGGTACCCTGAGATCTCATTTGCAACAGGCGTGAACTTCGTCCCGTCGAACAGAAATATCCCGTCGTTGGCAGTGCATATCCACCTCTCAACCCGACCAAAATCGATCAGAGCATGAATCTTGTGTGTGGCAAAGATTTCGCTTCCGGGAATAAAGCTGAAGCCGGCACCATCAAACCAGTAAAGACCCTCATCTATCGCCTGGGCAATGAAACGGTCCCCTACCCTGAAAATGAAAAGCATCGAGGAGGGAGCCCCAATCCTCTTCACTCCGTTGTAGTCATATACATAGACAGAGGTAAACGACTGAAAATAGAGGGTACGGTTTATCTCAAAGATGTTCCATATCTCGTCATTCCGGACAATATCAGCCGAGGCTGCAAGTGAGGTGTATGACAGTACTCCGGACTGATTCTTCATCCAGAAACCGAAATCCTCAAAGGAACCGGTGAAAATAACCCCGTCACTGTTCACGTAAACTGACCTGGCTACCTGTCGGTTGGGCACAGGAAAACTTCTAGCCGTAATACCGTTGTATTCAATCAGACCTGCAGAATTGGCAAAATAGACGTAACCGGTGACCGGGTCTCTGCTTATCTCCCAGTTCTGACTCTTTACCGGTATTGTGCCGGGGATAAACCGGTTAATGTCATTCCCGCCTCCTCCCGCCTGCGCCCGGGCCGGCAGTGAAAGCGAAATAATGCAAATGACCTGGATCAGAAGCCTGAGGGTTTTTCCAACTGGTATCTCTGACATAAGCCCCGGTTGTTACGCAACTTCCTGTTACCAGTTGTAAATATAGAAAAAAACCGTGATCTCAGAGGTATATCCCTACCCTGTTTTCGTTTTCTGCCGGCATGCCGGCAAAGACAGACTCATCCAGCGCTGCACCACCGTGACGGTACTGGTTCTCAACGGGAGTAAATGCCACATCCCTTTCGTTTGCGGTTATCCGTTTAGGACCGCAGCAACCTTCCCTGATATGATAAACAAAGGTGATGGTCCTGGACATAATTGTCATTGAAGCTTCCAGGCCGTCAAGAGAGGCTGGCATAACCGGATCAATAATGATTCTGCCCCATTCCCTCCTGATGCCAAGGAGATGTGTCATTATGATCCCGGCAAATATTCCCGGGCCACTTGAGTAAACACGCCAGCCGCCTCTCAATGTGATTTTGCCCTCAATTATCTCATGATACTTTTCGTCAGCCTGGTAGCGGGTTTCAAAGATGGCGTCGGAGCTGCTGTAATAACAGTTTGACTGCCTGATATCAGCACAGTGAACCGTGTCTGCATACCCTACAGGGGTCGCCTGCCTTAATGCCCTCAGGAACTCACCGGCCTGGCCGGTGCGTGCAAGAGACTCAGCAAACCGTATGTGTTCATGTATATACATCAGGCCTATCTCCCTGCCGAAGAAGGTGCTGCTCTCTGCCCTCCTGAAGAGCTTCTCTGTTCCACCGCTGTACCTCAGTGGCCGGTCCATGAGCCGTGCACCGTCAGGACCGGTAAGGTGCCTGTTGATCAGCTCCAGGTGGCCTGCTGCCTGTTCCGGCGTGAAGATTCCGCTGACAATCCCCCGTTCCATCGGCAGCAAACTGTACCTGATGCCGGTCATGGTGTCCGATGGATGAAGAAGCAGGATTATACGTCCGTCATCACCGGTAAGACCATAACCCGCTACGACACCGTCACTTACAAGATACCTGTTAAAATCAGTCCTGATCATCTCTGAGTAACGGCTCATCTCATCAGCGCTGCCTCTGTCGCCGGCCATGAAGCAAACCTCAGCATACTGCCTGAATGCCTGGTAGTTCATCTCAACCATCCATGATGAGATCAACCTGTCAGCCAGTTCCCTGTTAACAGGTTGCAGAGAATCATTCCAGTCGCCTCCCCCGTAACGTACAAGCGACTTGCCCGGGACAAACGACCCGGTTACTTTTTTAACCAGACGGTCAATGTGTTCTCTAAGTGGATTTATAATCTTTTGCGCTTTTATATCTTTCCGGAAATAGGGCAACTTTTCATCAAGGAATCCGATATCTCCTGTTGCCCTGATATAACTGCTGAGGGCAATCAGGCACCAGTAGACAAGATCTCCGTGTGCGCTGTCAGCCCGTATGTCATTGTAGCTGTCAAACATCCACCATTGCGGCCATCCGCCGTCAGGCTCCTGGTTGGAAAAGATAATTTTCAGTACCTCCTTCGCTTCAGCATATCTGCCCATTGCAAGCAGCAGTTCGACAGGTCCCTGTGATACATCCCGCGTTCCCCAGGCGGCACCGCTGAACTGCTCAAGACCATAGGGAGTCAGGTAATGTGTTGCGGCATTCATCCCGAACCACGGGAGTATCTCTGAAATGGCCTTTATGTCATCATCGTTACTCCTGATTGAGAGTGAGCGACTCATCTCCTTCCACCCCTCAAGGGCATCAATGATGTCTGATGCCAACTGCTTTCCGCCATCGTCAAACAGAACGGACTCAAATCCGGCCGGGACACAACCTGTGATGCTCAGACAGAAGCGCGAAAGCGGTTCTGTCTCAACCGTAAAGAGACGACCACTGTTCAGGTTATGATCACTCCCCGGAAGCCTTTTCTCTCCGGCATGGTACATGTTGCCTGAATACTGTACGGTGAGTCTGAAACTGGCATCAGGGAACTTCCGGCTGATCATGCTTCCGGCGGCAGGCAGTGCAATATACTCTCCGGCAATAACATCAGACCTTATACTCCAGCCATTCATCTCATCAAAATCATGAGTAACCACCAGGGCTACAGGCTCACCATCAAGGACCTGGAAATCCATATTGACCTGTGGCACACTGCCTGTGGCCCAGGTTCGCACCTGGTAAAGGCTGCTACCATACCGGTACAGCCACCTGCAGTGATTCAGCCCCATCTCAAATGCGGAAGGCACACCGAGGAGCATCCGCTTCCCGCCTGCGACTACGAAGATCCTTTGCCCGGAGACAGGATTGATATTGAACTGGCTGTTGCATACTGACAGAAGAACGTTGAAGTTGGTATTGCCCTGGGTGATGTGGGAGTTGAAAACACCGAAGGCAAAAGCCGTGGTTGACATGATGGCCTCATCCGGCACCAGGCGGGACCTGGTATGGATGATATGTCCGTGAGGCCGGTCAGCCATCAACTCCTTCTCCCTGAGCATCACATGCCGGTTCTCATTATAAAAGAATGACAGCAAACGGTCTCCGGAAAATTCGGCAAACCTGCGGGGTCCCGGAAAATATGAATCAATCTCCTTCTGTGAGAGTTCCTCCGCCTGCAGCATGACCGGATTACTGAGCAGGTCAGATTCCGGTTTTCTGAATCCTTTCAGCCCGGATAGAGCTGCAGGCCCCCTAAGCAGTTTATGGAGCTCCTCATTCATCTGTTGCACTTCTGCCCCGGCGTGGTAATCGCTGAACTCCGTGGCCAGGCCCTTCAGCCTGTCGAGGTCTGTTTCCGATGTAGCCGGTTGATGGTTACCTATGAATGTCAATACAAACCTGACGGTCCGGGTTCCTCCGGCCGGAAGAACAAATGGCTCCTCCTGAATTGCAATTACTGAGGACTCGCCGGCATACCCGCCACCCAGAGTCTCTGCCAGTAATGCTTCCGGGATGCCTGTGGCCCGGTAACTTTTACCGTAGAACTGCATTCCGTCAGTACAGGCTGTGGCAGCCCGGCCACGTGAAGCCATCATCAGCCACGGGTAACCACCTGATTCCTTCATGTTCTGACGGCAGCATACCACCTTGCCGCGGAAAGGGTCTTCAAGTATCCTCCTCTCTGTATACTGGCTCACATAGTACTCATTGACAAGACCCTGCGACAGGGTCTTAAGCCCGGCATCCTGTAGACAGACCAGGTCCAGGGCAACATCCCTGCTGCTGTTATTTTGCAGATCAATCGCCCATTCCCAGCTCAGGCTCTTTCCTGACAGGCTCAGACGGCATATGTATCCGATACTATCCCAACGTCCTGCAGCAGTGTATGTGCCGTTATTCACACGGAAGAGGCTTTCACTCCCGGGACCGGTAAGCGGACGGTTCTCAATTCCGCCATCTCTCTTCCTAAGCCATATTCCGGCATATGCACCTGAATAAACAGTTGCCCGGCGGAGACTGATCATAACTGTGTCAGTATATATGCACGCGACAGCCCCGTTATTAAGAAACTCAACCGTCAGTCCTGCACTGTTGCTGATCTTCATTGCCTTATTTTTTTATAATTCCCTTTTGTTGCCCGATTAGTTGTGATATTCACGATCTGTCGCAGGTCAACCTGTTTCCGGACACCTCTTAACCGAGGGTGATCCTAAGTTCCATCTCCTCTCTGTGCCTGTGGCAGTAGGTGATCACCATGCGACCCCCGATGACTCGGAGATCAGCCGGCATCCGGCTGATCTCCGCCCTGTCTGTTCTTGCTGATCCGGGACCCTCGAGCACTGTTTCGCCCGGAAGGTCGCGGTCTCCACTGAGGGTCAGAATTATCTCATCACCCTCCTTCCTGAGACCAGACAGATCAGAAGTGGTATGGAGCAGGGTTATGCCCTCCGCCAGGGGCATGCAGACAGGAGTCAGTACTGCCAGCAGCGGTGGCAGCGATATCTTTTCTCCACCCATCGGCAGGCTTACTGGCTCACCGGTGACAGGATGAGTATAAGTAACCCTGCCGCTCTGCTCTTCGTTGTAGTAGTTTGCCACAAAGAGCAATGCCCTGCCGTCACCGGTAAATCTCTGCCGGGTGATTATGAATCTGTTTTCAGATGAGGCATTACGCAACCTCGCACCTGATCTCTCCAGCAACTTTTCATAGAATGTCCTGTGTGCTTCCGTATCAAATCCGGCCCAGGTACCGATGAATGTAACCATCCCGTTCCCCACTTTCTTCTCAAAGCCACACGGAGTACCGCTGATGGTGCGGGCAACGATCTCAGCGCCGGAAAGCGATTCCGGTGTGAATACAATCTGGGGATTGCTGCACTTAATGTCATGCAGATCAAACAGGTCGATAAGCGGGGAGTCGATCACCTCGGCTCCCGAGGGAGTTACCCCTATGATGTCACGAAGGATGGTGCAGGGCTGCTGCGTTGTTTCCCTGTCAGGAAGGAAAGGATAGATTACCGCATGGCCTCCGCCGGTTATATAACCGGCTACGGTCTTTTGTGCCTGGGTATCCATCTCATCTGTTGCAAAAACCCAGACCTGCCTGTACTGTGAAAGGGACTCAGGCGGGGTGCTGCCAAGGTCAGCCATGTCATAATCAATATTGAGCACCTGCAGAGCCTTCAGCAGGCCGTCAAAATATGCAGGTTTCCGGATGGCCGAGGGTACGTAGGTCAGTCCTGTAGCTTCTCCGGCCGGCCTCTCAAGCTCTGTAGCATACCAATGAGCGTAGAACAGTACGCAGACCTCAGCCCTTCGGCAGGAATTGACAATAATGTCTCCCGACAGGGCAGTCATGCGGCTCATCTTCCGGACAACCGGCCATGCGGTGCCGCGCCTGCCATCGGCATCGAGCGGAGTGAACCAGTAAAAAGTGTCGCCGGAGTAACCCCTGCGGCTCACATTCCGGCCCTGGGAAAACATGTAAAAGTTCCATCCCTTCAGTCCGTTGGCTATGCCGGCCTTGTAGAACAGCTCCATCTCACGCGGATTTGTCACCACATGATACTCACGCGAGCCGCTCTGGAACTCAGCCGCAAAGAGTGGCCCGCCACCCTGCATTGCCAGGGTGATATCATTGATAATCCTGTCATCGTGGAGATTCCTGTAAGAGACAAACTCCGGGATATGGTCAACACCGAAGATGATCCCGCTCCTCCCCCTGAAGAGGTCTTCATACATCGTAATATTCACAGGGAACTCGTAACCGTTGCCATAAATCCATCCCGGAAGGTTATGGTACAGAGGAACCGTTACTCCCCGATCCCTTATCATTGTGCCGAGCATCCTGAGGTAGTCTCCGTAATACCGTCTCCAGAAGCTGTGCCATGCATTGTCGCGGCCACGGTCAGCCGGAGATTCATAGGATTCGTGCCCGTCAGGGGGCAGTTCAATCTCATGGAAGCTGTCATAAGATGTTCCCCACTGCCTGTTAACCTCACTGACAGTCCGGTACTTCTCCGAAATCCATGAGATAAACCTTTTCCTGACCTCGTTACTGTAATCGGCCTGCCTGGCCAGCCATGAGAATAAACCTATCTCATTGCAGACCTGGACCATTATGACGGGACCCCCGGCCTGCATCTCATTGTTCCTGATGACAGGCATCACATGGTCATACCACAGCCTTACCTTTCCCAGGTAATCTTTGTTGAAGAGGCTGACACCGTCACTCATAACCCTGCCCCCCCGGCGTGTGCGCATACGCACTCCCTCACCGTACCGCTCCAGGAACCAGTCAGGCAGTCCCGCGCCCCTGAATTCTGCAAGGATGAAAGGGCCGGGCTTGACAATGGCTTGCAGACCATGCTCTTTACACTTTCGGAGCCAGCCGTTCAGGTCCTTTTCGGGACAGGAATTGCCGTCGAAATCAAACACCCCCTCAACCTCTTCATGCCAGGCCCACGGAACATAAGTGCTGACCGCCTTTAATCCGGCACCTACAGCCTCATCAAGATGCCTGTCCCAAAGCTCGTGCCTGATCCTGAAATAGTGTATCTCCCCGGAATTGAGGAATATCCTTTTGCCGTTGAGATAGAAATTGTTATCCTTAATGTTGAATGTCATATAGTAAGTATTTATCAGGCCTCATGCGCTAATTCAGCCTGACCGTCATTGCTCCCGTTTCCTCGTTTTTTCCTGAGCAGCTCTTTTATCTCCATCGTTCTTTTCTCTGTCAGTCCGTAACGGAAGGCAAACACGAGTGCCAGCAGGCACAGTATCACCGGCAATCCGATCTCCACCACCCGCATCATCAGCAGTGTGTAGGGCGACTGTTTCTTGAGAGGTCCGATTCCGGCACTGATTGGTGCGAGGCCTGATTCAATAACCTCAAGCGGTGATCCGGGCTCCAGGGCATAAATCATTTTGTTCAGTTCTGCTACGCTGCTGATCAGGTGTTCGGTATGGTCACGGCTCTTCTTCTGTTCATTTGACCTGGTGCGGAGATGAACCAGCAAGTCAAAGGAGTTGATCCTGGCCTTTGTCAGTTTTGATTGCATAATCAATGGCAATGTAGCCCTGATCAGGCTGTCGACGTCCTGAGCCTGCGCTCCGGCAGCAGCAGATGCAAGAGCCAGGTTGTGCTTCTCAAGAGCTGCAATGTTTTGCCTCGTAACTGCGTTTGCGTTCATCAGCACATTCTCTCTCCGGGCTTCAATCTCCGGAGAAATGATTTTCTTCCTTTCAGGCTTTTTTACAACCTCACTTTCAAGGTATAACAGGTAGTCATTCGATTCCTTCAGAGCATCAGCAGCCTGTGACTGTGCATTCTTCAGCCAGGTACGCGTGGCTGTGGCATCACCCGTGTAACCTTTCCAGTAGGTTACTTTGGCCTGAATATCGCGAACGCTTCCCTGGAGACCGTCAACCTTTGTTACCTGGGTCTCGTCAAAGAGTGTGAGGGTGATCAGTATCCCCGCCACGAAACTGGCGAATGCCGTACCGAGTTTAATGAACCACCAGTAAATTGAGTAATAGCTCCCCTCTGTGCGGTGACCTGTACGGAGCTCATCCTCATCGCATATGTCGCCCACCATTGAAGAACCGAGGGTGAAAAAGAAGAGCATGCCAGCAGAAAGCATTATGGTGGGAATGATAACCAGGTAAGGATGTTCAGGATTGTAGCATACAATCTTGGAGAGCTGGGCCAGGGTCATGAGAAGCATGGATATGATCAGCGTGTTCCTCTTCCCCAGCTTCGGACTGATCCAGTTGAGAGGGAAGACGGCAAGTACACCCGTGATCGCCCATATTGTTCCGTTTATTCCCAGCAGCTGTGCACCGGCAACCTTGTCACCGCCAAAGACGTAAAAAATGGGAATGTATGAACCAAGCAGGTTTACAAAATTGAAACCCATTGCCAGGGTGAAGATGGTTAGCACCAGGTAGATATAATTCTTATTGGTACCAACAATCTTAATATCATTCCAGAAATGAGTCTTCTCCTGCTTTGAGACCCTTACGAATCCCGGTTCACGCAGCTTCGCAGTCCACCAGAAGGAGAGCGGAATCAGTACGGCTGCAATCATCAGTGAGACGTAACGCATCCCGTCAGCCTCATTGCCTCCCGGACCCCTGAACACTTCCATATTGGCCAGGGCGAAGAGCCACGGGGTACTCATTGCGAACAGATTGCCCACAAAACTTTTTCCACTGAAGAGGCGGGTACGTTCGTGCGGGTCCGATGTCATCTCCATCCCGAGTGCACCGTGAGGTATCTCGAAGATGGTTGTGGCAGTGAAGAAGAGCAACAGAGCAAAGAGAATATAAAAAAGCTGGAAACTCCGGAACCCGGTCTCACTCGGGAACCAGGCATGCACCATCTCTCCTTTGGGGATCCACCACAATACCACAAAGAATACCGCAACGGCTATACCCCCGATCAGGAGGAACGGCCTGCGCCTCCCGAACCTGCTTCGTGTGTTGTCTGACAGGTGGCCGACTATTGGATCCGAAAACGCATCCCAGAGCCTGGGGATTATCATAATGAGCCCCAGCCAAAAGGCGCTGAGTCCCAGGCTGATATTTCCCATCAGCCCCACCAGCTGCCCGGCGATGTTGAAAAGCGCTACGGGAATAATACCACCTGCAGAATAGGCAGCGAGCTGACCGAATGTTATCCGGTCATAGCCTTGCACCTCCTTTCCGCGACTCGTCTTCGTGTCTTCCATCAGTTTTCCTGTTATGTGTACTTAATATCTGATTATCACCTCAGCAGGGATCTCTGTAACGGAGATATCCCTCCCGGAATAACCTTTTACCTCAGTTCCGTTTACAGTCACCGTTGACGGCATGGCCCCGCCGTTGAAGTTTCGTATTCTGACACCTCCCCGGGGCAGGTTGAGGGCACCTGTTATGCTGAACCGGTAGGCATTCCCCTCCTTCCTGACGGAGTAGGAAATATCTCCGTACCAGGTGGGGAGGTTGCTTACCGACATGCCACCGGGAGCATCAATCCAATCCTGGCACAGGGCTGCGGCAAGAACCAGGGTGTGGTCATACTCATTCTCATATACGAACATTGACCTGACGGCATTGATGAAATCGCTGCCACACCATGTGTGAGGCATGTCCCCGATAAATCCCGGGAAGCGACGGTCTCTCCAGACAACCTCCGCCCAGTGGTTCCATCCATGCGGCATCTGGTCATTGAGAAGAAACTCAATCAGTTCATGAGCCCTCTCAGGCTGGTCAAGCATAATAAATGAACCTATCAGCCTGTTTTCATAAGGAGTGTAGTTGACCCAATCCAGGAGGCCGTCTCTCCTTTTTTTGAAGAACTCGTAATACTTCTCAAACGTGTTGTAGACCTGGGGTACGGGGAGGTTGCCCAGTTCATTGCACGGAGTCAGGGCAATGGTTGTTGATGTGGCGTCAAAATCTCCTAGTTCCACACATCCGGGGATGTAGTCAATCCCTCTTACCTTCATCGAGAGGTCAATCGAATTGTAAAGGTTTTTACGGAACTCGTCGCGCATAAGCGTCATTCTTTCCCGCTGCTCGTCTTCCATCAGAATTTCCTGTATCTCCACAGCATCTTTCAGGCCTTTCATTATGAAGAAATTATCCCAGTATGAGTGCATCGGCTTTGCCGAATAACCCTCATGGCTGATTGATTCAGGCACCAGGCCGTAATATGCCCTTATGCTGTCATTACCGTTCCTGAAATGATCGGTTGATCTCTCTGCCACCAGCGATCCTATATAATCAACCGCTTTAATGACATGTGGATTCATTGATCTCAGAAAAGCGGTATCACCGGTGAAATTGAAATATTCACGGATGAGGTAGATGAGCTGGCCGTGGCTGTCATTCTCCGGCACAGGATCAGGCCCCCGGAAGTCAACCACGCATGGTACCTTACCATTCTCATACTGATGCGCGGCGTACCATTCAATGAACTCCCTGACCTCGGAGACTATGCCTGACTTGAGAAGAGCTGATGACGTGAGCGAGCCGTCACGTATCCAGCTCCTGTCATATGAACGAGAACCGGGCTGGATACCGGCTTTGTCCCTGTTGATAAGTATGTATGCCAGGTTTGACCGCCATGTGTCAATCAGCCTGTCGGCCGAAGACGGGAGATCAAAACGGATATGACCAGTTCTGTTGTTCCAGTAGTCCGCCGAAGCGCAAAATGCTTCCCTGACAGAAGCTCCGGTCAAAACATCCGTGGCCGCTTCAGGTAATATCCTGTGATATGGAATGACGGCAAAAATCTCCTTCGACTCACCTGGTTCAAGATTTATCCTGTACCTTATAACCCCGCCGGCCATTCCGGTCGGATCTGTCACGCTCAGCGACACAGGCATCTCACCTCTTCCAATCATCTCAACAGGACTGCCCTCATCGAACTTTGAAGCGCCAAAGGAATCATACTCCTCAGTCAGTCTGACCAGTTTGCCATCAACAGAGATCAGTCCTTTGCTGATCTCACTGACTGATTTAATCATGCCGACTCCACCGACGGTATTGAGAAACTGGTAGTATGGATTCACCTGGAACGGGCGGAGCAGAAGGTAAAATTCAAACTCCACCGGCTCTTCAGCAGTATTTTCAAACCAATAACCAATATAAAGCTCAGAGTTGTCATTGGGACTGCCACCCGAGGAGACACCGGTCACGAAAGTGATCCCGCCATACCTCCACTCCACGGAGGGAAGAAAGACAAAATCACCGGTATATCCCGGGAAACCCATCCCCTGCACAGGCTGGACGTTGCTGTGATTTAAAAGGGTGTTTCCGATTTTCAGCATGGGCTCTATGGAAAAGCGTGCTTTTTCTGCTTCCACCATGCCGTCCTCGCTTATCAGTGCCTCCTTTGTGTCGCCGTTCACCCCGGTGACGGTCCAGTACGAGGCCCTTCCGCTGAAATAATCAGGATAACTGCCCGCGGGCGAGTTCCTGGCAGTGTACATGAAGAAATCATTGGGAGTGATGGTACTCATGACATCAGGAATTATTATCTCCCTGATGCCATAGGATCTGCCGCTGGCAGGTTCCAGAAGGTCAATCCGGAGAAAAGCAGCCTCGGCTTCCGGCAATCTGATGATACTTGAATTCCCGCGGTTGAGACTGACGGAATATGCCTTCTCCCATTTCTTTCCGTCAGATGAGATGCAAACCTCAAAGGCTTCAGCATGGTTACCTTCAAGCCATTCAATATGCAGTCCCCCGAATTCCCGCCTGCCTTTGAAATCAAAGGTGATATTCTGCTTTCCTCCCTTCCAGCTCAGCCAGAAGGTTTCACCTGATCCGTCAGCTGCAAGCTCCGGCCTGTGACGCCTGGCAGATGACGATGCGTTGATGGCAGGCTTGGGCCAGTCATCAGTCTCCTGAGGCAGGGGCCTGAACTTCAGGTCGTCAAGCCAGAGTGTTCCCTTCCCTCCGACAGAGGAGGCAACGGTGAACTCAATCCTGTCTATCCTCTTCAAATCGTGATCTTCAGCCGGCCCCCAGGCAAAACTGATATGCCGCTTCTTTATACGTATCTTCGTCCACGCGTGCGGAAAATCATAGTTACGGTTATTGACCCACCACACATTGTTCCCGGTGCTGTCAATGAACTTTATCTCGAAATTGTTCGCAGGTGATTCGGCCCGGAGCCAGAAGGTAAATTCATAGTTATCAGGCAGGTCTATCGGGAACAGTTTCTGTATGCCGCCAAAGCCGGTTCCCCCGGTGAATTCATAGTCAATCCTTATAGCATTGCCTGTTACCCCTTTATCAGCAGACAGGCCCAGGGTAACACCATCAGAGATGTTACGTGACCAGCCTGAAGCCTGTTCAAAATCCTCCAGAATGATTTCCTGGGCTGTTGCAGCAACTGATGTCAGTGCAATAAGCAGCAGCATGGCTTCTGTTTTTCTGATTCGGTAATTCATGTTTCGGGTGTCGGTTGGCGGTCTCAGGCACGGCTCCGGTTACAATTTTACAGGTATGAGAATCCAAGGCTTTCAAGGCCTTTCCTGATCACCGGATCCTTCATCACATAGTTCCAGACCAGTCCGGTTCTGAAGTTCTCAATCATTATGAGCATAGGACCCTGATCGATTCCGATGAAATCATCATTGACCCATCCTGCGGTCAGGTTAAATGAGTCATAATATCCGTACCTGCCCCATATTTTATCTCCCATTTTCTCATTGATTGACCTGATGGCAGGTATGACTATCTCCGGTGCGAAGGGCAGTGATGAGAGTGGTCCGTAGGGAGCAATGGTGCCATCATCAAAATAGTTGTAATCGGGTCCGCTGGTACCCCTTCCGGCATAGCCCAGAAACTCTCTTGCATCGAAGTTGTATTTGTCTCCCGGCCCGTCACTTGCAGTTATGCCCCAGCAGAGCGAGTCATACCCGTCCCACCTTTGAGGATTGTCGATGGCATACCGTCTCTGCACATATGTTGCCCGGCGTGAGTTTTCATAATAATCTATTCCCTTGTCGCGCATATACTCATCGGCCAGCCCCCTGAAATCAATGAAGCAGTGTGAAAACTGGTGGCCGAACAAGGGAGGGAAGGCCACATGAGAGAGTCCCTCATAGGGTGTCTGCCACTTGTAGCTGCTGAGCCATGACCTGTAGCTCTCCTTTGCATTATCAAGCCCGGTACCGGCGGCAAGGATATAGAGGAAAAGTGCTTCATTGTAACCGCTCCACCCCATGTTATGAAGGCCTGACTCGGGATGCCAGCCCATGGAGATCTGCCTGGCATAGTCACCTGTGTCAGGCATCATCATGAAGTCCCACTCGATATTCCCGAGTAACAGTGATGCCTGTGAGCGGATCTGCTCCTCTGTTTCGATGTCACGGTCATAATAATTCCTCGCGAAGAGGATACCCATCATCAGCAATCCGGTATCAACCGAGGAGAGCTCGCATCTCCATTCCCTGAGGCCTGTATCCATCCGGAGAAAATGATAATAGAATCCCTTGTACCCGGAAGCAAGAGTATCAGGACTCTGAAGAGAATTCACGAAGAAATTCATTATGTTAAGGGTTATCTGTGAAGCCTCATCGCGCGTTATCCAGCCACGTTCAGCGCCGATGGCGAACGAAGGGATGCCAAAACCCGTGGCGGCTATGCTTGCCGGTGCCCATTCTGCAGTGCGGTCTTTCACTATACCCCACTCCGGGTGATGCTCTCCCATGAAAAACAGAAAGGTCTTTTTCTGAATCGAGTCAAGCATCGCTTCATCCCCTGCTGCCAGCACATAATCAACCTTGCCCTGCGAGTGAAAGAGAGGCTTCCGGGTCTGGCCGCATGCGGTCAGCATTAGTGCTGCAACCAATATAGAGTATATCTTTTTCATAGGCTTTCAATATGTAAATCCCAGTTTATCGAGGCCGGCCTGCACTTCCGGGGCTGACATGAACAGCTCCCAGAGCAGACCTGTCCTATGGTTCTCAATCATGCAAATAATGGGGCCCTGATCAATGGCGAGATAGGAATTAGCGAACCAGCCGGTAGCCAGGTTAAAGGCATCATAGAAACCGAATTGCCCCCATATCCTGTCTCCGATAGTGTAGTAAAAGAATCTCAGAGCCATCATGCTTTCAACAGGAGTATAGGGGAAGGATGAGAGAGCAGCAGTGGGGGCAATCACCCCAAGATCATTTGAAGGAGAACTTGCGTTGTATCCGTTTTGTATGTCGCTGGCAGTCAGGCCCCAGCAGTTTTCAGCATAACCTGCATATCCCCGCGGATTGGCTGTGCAATATGCATGATTAATCTTTGAATGGGCTACGTTCTGTTCCCAGTAGGAGGCATACTGGTCTGCCAGGTTCCTGGGGTCCAGACCAAGAAAAGAGTAATGGGCGAAGAATAGGGGTCCGCCGTAGTCGGGCCCCAGCGGAAGCTTTATGTTATAAAAGCTTTTACTGTTAATCATAGGGTATGAGCCGTTTCGTGCCCACCCTTCAGTATAAGTCACTGACGGTACCGGATATGAGGGAGATGCAGCAGCGAGAATGTAGACTATAAGAGCCTCATTCCACCCGCTGATGCCCAAATTCATTACCCATTCCCTGTCAGGAGACCAGTGCCAGTAAAGAAGATTCTGATCCTGCCTGCGATACCAACTCCACTCAACCGATTCCCAGAGATCTGTAATGGCATTGCACATTCCACGCTCAGTCTCACTTCCATCCCTGAAATATTCCCTGACTGTCAGAAGTCCCTGCATAAGAAAGGCAGTTTCCACAAGGTCACCACCGTTGTCATTGGTCGAGAAAGGGATCACCTTTCCTGTTGTCCCGTTAAGCCAATGTGGAAATGCCCCGTGAAATCTGTCCGTTTCAGATCTGCTGAGAAAACTGACTACCTTGCTCAGACGCTCAAATCCCTCCTCCCTGGTGATGAAGCCTCTCTCTATTCCGACAAGAACAGCCATAAGTCCGAAACCGCTTCCGCCCGATGTAACTGTCTCTCCGGATCCGATGCGCTCCCGTGAGAGGCCTGATACCGGATGGGCATAGTCCCAGAAATAACCGAAAGTCTTTTTCTGGACCAGGGTAAGCAGTGAGTCATCTGATATCGCGGGGAACTTGGGGCTCAGATCCAGCCTGGTCCGAAAAATAACAGTATAAAAATTATATATAAAACCGCCCAGGTTGCTGCCCTGATCGAAGAGAACCCTGAACTGTGTCAAGGGAGGAACCGGGGAGACCGGGATGACCATCAGATGCTGTGACTCCCTGTCGAACTTATAAGTGAAAGAAACTTCCATACCTCCAATGATCGAAACCTTTTCCCTGTTGAACAGAAGTGTGTCTACCTTCTCGCTGAAGGTGAACTCAATCACAATATTTTCATAATCAACATCCCTGATGACAGTGTTGTTTGCAACGTATACCCGGTTGATAAACACGGAGTCAATGAGTATCTCATGCAAAGGATCAACCTTTACCTTATTGCATGAGGTCAGGGTCAGGACAACGATATAGAGGAAAATGAGGTGTTTCATTCCCTTGCGGATAAGAAAAGAACGGGAGGAAGAGCTACCTCTGATCCTCCCGTTGTGTAACAGTTCAATTATTCAATCTGGGTTACTTCGGCATCATAGAGTGCCTTCACTTCAGTTGCGGTCAGCGCCCTGTCATAAACACGGAGTTCATCCATGTTTCCGAGGAACCAGCCCATCCAGGCATCTGTAGCTGTGCCTTCACTCTTCGGACGCCATGCCCCAATGTTGATCTTGTCAGCATTTAAAAAAGCAAGCGGTCCGAGCGGTGGCCTGGGAACTACATCATCACCTGCTGCCCACCTGTTCTCGACTCCGTCATTGGTTTCAATCTTGACTCCATCCTTGTAGATCATGAATTTTGAGGTTGTCTGATCATAGAGAAAAACCATATGCATCCACATGTTTATCGGGAAAAGAGGATCTGAATAATCGATGTGCTGGCCTTTCCATGCTACAGCATCATCCTTGAGGAAGAATGCCTTGAATTTCAATGAATCAGCAGTAGCATCCAACCTGAGTAATCCAAGCTTCAGGTTTCCCCAGAACAGGTCATCTGATTTGCCGATCTCAAAGAGGGTTACCTCCGGATCGCCGGTCACCAGCGGCGACTTAAGCCACATGGCTACCGAGAAGGATGTCAGGCTTTTCAGCTTGCTGGCTGCAGGCAGCGTATATAAAAGATGTGCCAGGTTTGCACCCTGATAAGCCTGACCGCGCCGACCTGCAACATAGGTTACATTCGGCTGCATGGTCGGAGTAAGGTTGGCAATTGTTTCAGTACCGTTCCCGTCAAACGGGAAATAGGCAACCAGGTTCGCAGTTGCAATTGTACTCGGATCAGTTTTCCCGTCATCGGGTTCATTGTCCTTTTTGCATGATGTAAGCATCATACCCATCATGACCAGTAATCCGATCATCAGGGTTGCGGCAATTCTTAATCTGTTTTTCATAATTAATTGAGTTTGGTTTTACATTAAGATAATCTGTCAATTGTATCCATTGTTCTGTGTAAGGTTAGGATTAAGCTGCATCTGTGCCGATGGAATGGGATATACCTCGTGTTTGCCGGTTACAAATCCCTTTGATGCAAGGGCAGTGGCTGCCTGACCGGTCCTGACAAGGTCAGTGAATCGGTCCTCTTCCATTGCCAGTTCAGCCCGGCGCTCATCCCAGATCTGCTGCATGGTGACCCCGGTCAGAGGAGTCAGCCCTGCACGCACCCTGACGAGGTTAACTGCTTCGTCAGCACTGAGTCCGCTGGTTGTTCCTGCAGTTGCACCGTTTATCCTCGCCTCGGCATACATAAGAAGTATGTCAGCATACCGGATTATGCGAACATTGTGGTCAAATCCATATCCGTTGAAATTCCATTTGTTGTATACCGAGGGAGTATATACTTTACCGTTGTATACAGGGTTTGTACAGCTTGTCCTGATGCTGTCGCCTTCAGGTGTTCTGGTTCCCCTGTAGAGAAGTGTGGTTGCCGGCCTGATGACCTCACCCCTTGATGTGTAGAAGTTGATCAGGTTCTGACTTGGTGTACAGAAGCCCCAGCCTTGCATGTTAGGGGGACTGTTGCCTCGTGGCCCCTGGACATATGCATACTCCAGGAAAGTATTGTCTCCTGTGCTCTTGCCAAGCGTAGAGCTCTGAACCTCAAAGAGAGACTCCCTGCTGTTCTCACCATCTACACTGAATACTTCGCGAAAATCAGTCAGCAGATCATACCGGCCAGACGAAATGATCCTGTCAGTGACCGAGGCCACTGAGTCCCACTCTGCCTGGTACATATGCACCTTTGCCTTAATGGCCATTGCAGTGTATTTATTGATCCTGCCGGCCCATTCTTTGGTATAGCCTTCCGGGAGTACATTGATTGCCTCAAGAAGATCCTTTTCTATAAAATCATACAATTGTCCCGTAGATGCCTGTGACAGCGAAGCAAGCTGGGCGGCTGTGAGTACAGTATCAACAATCGGCACCCTTCCAAAGAGACGGGTAAGGTTGAAATAGGCATAGGCCCGTATGGTCTTAACCTCACCCTGACACTGTACAGCATACAGCTTATCCGAACTGTTCAACAGCTCATTTTCAAAAAGCGGCATCTGATGAATTGAGTAGTTGGCACCGCTCACAATGTCAAAATAGGAGGTCCAGAGATCATTAATCAACCCGTTGTCAGGCCGGTAAGTAAGATTGTCCAGCTCCAGCATTGTAGGGTTATCTTCCGGGCTGCTTCCTTTATCCGCATTATCTGATGCTATCTCAAATGCTCCTATATAAGGAAAAACATGAGCACCGTAATTCCTGAGCTTTGCATAGGACGCACTAACTGACAGAAAGACATTTTCTGATTTTGAGTAGTCAATTCCGGTTGTAGGCAGGGTGCCCTCCGGACGTATCTCGAGAAATTCTTCGCAACTGACAAGTGTCAGGATCAGAATTATTATGGAAAATATATGTAACCTTTTCATCTCCAAACCATTTATCATTAAAAGTTTGCTTTTAATCCTAAAGTATAGACGGCCTGTAAAGGATAGACCGAATTGTCTATACCGGTACTGATGGGAGTTCCTCCGATCTCAGTCGTGAACCCTTTATAGGTAAAGAATGTATAAGGCCTCTGAGCTGAAATGTAAATTCTCAACCCGGGGATGAACTTTAGTTTGTCAGTTGTATATCCCAGTGTGACATTCTGTATCCTGCCGGAAGAAGCATCCTCTACAAAAAAGTCATTTGCCTGCTGAGTATATGAGAAGCTATATGCAAATGCGGAGGGGTACCTGTCCGAGGTATTGTCCGGTGTCCACCGGTTGTCATAGAAATCCTGGTCATAATTGCCGTCAGAAAAGATATCCCTGTTCATCCTTTTGGCATTCAGGATCTTGTTCCCGATCTGACCAAAAAGCGATAGGCTAAGGTCAAAGTCCTTGTAGTTGAACCCGATATCAACTCCTGTAATCAGCCATGGAATGGCACTTCCAAGATAGACTTTATCATCTTCGTTAATAACCATGTCTCCGTTCTGATCCTTATACCTAAAGAATCCGGCACCCTTTATCGGCTGTGATACTTCGTCCCTCAAGGCATCACCCTCGCTCAGATAAACGCCGTCGATCTCGTAACCGTAGAATGATCCTGTCGGATGACCCACCGCAGTACGCGTTGTGTAATTTCCCCTGACATACCCGCCTGGAATGTACTCACGGCCCTCAAGCCTGGTTACCCTGTTTATAATAGTTGTGGCATTGAATCCTATGGTCATGCTCAGTCCGTTATCAAACTTTTCAGTCCAGTTGAGGCTGAGTTCCACGCCGGAATTTACGACACTTCCGTTGTTGCCAAGTAATTCGGCAACGCCTCCTCCGGTGGCAATCGGGGCAAAAAAGACGACATTATCCGTCGTACGGTAATAGAGGTCCAGGTCACCTGAAAGCTTATTGTTTGAAAGGGTGAAGTCAGCCCCGACGTCGAACTCACTGACAACCTCCCATCGCAGAAAATTCTGAACTACCGTCTGTGCCCCCATACCATCTACCAGCTCATCCCCGAATATACCAGAAGCGCCAGCTCCTGACTGACCAAGGATTACCGTTGAGTTCGCGGGTACGTTGTCATTGCCAAGAAGGCCCCAGCTGGCTCTCACCTTGAGATAATTGAATAGTTTTTGATTATCCATGAAGTCCTCCTGCGTGAGATTCCAGCCAAAGCCCAGGGCCGGGAAGTAGCCCCATTTCTTCTGGTACTTGGAGCTGGCATCAGCCCTGAAGGTGACCGTAGCCAGATACTTGTCATTGAAGTTGAATGTGCCTCTCGTGAAAAATGATATCCCGTTGAATCGCCCTGCGCCATCACTTGAATTGCGGTCCCTGAAGGAACCCAGCACCAGGTATTTTGACTGCTCATCAAGCCCGGGCACATCGATCGCTGAACCCGTCAGCGTCTCAGACTTCTCAATACGGGTCGACTGACCTACCATTAATGTATAATTCAGGCCTCCTGATTGGTTCTTATATGTAAGCAGGTTGTCAATGATCTGCCTGGAGGAGTTGCCAAATGTCTTGGAAAGGCTCGACTTCCTCACACCCTGTGATCCTCCTACATTAAAGGCAGGCGTATAAGCCCTGCTGGTCCAGTCACTGAGATCCTGGTTGTATGACACCTTGAATGTCAGTTTGTCCTTAAGAGGATAGAACTCAGCATAGCCGTTAAACACCAGCTTATTGCCCTTCTCGAAATTATCAGAGTAATAAGCCGCTGCAACCGGGTTGCCATACTGGTTACCAAATCCATATGTCTGAGGTGAGCCGAAAAGCACCGGATAGGCAGATGTGTTCCCGGGATCATAAACCGGGTAGACAGGCGGATTCACATATGCTCCGAAAAATGCACCTTCATTTGGATTGGCCTTGTCATACCTCGATATGATAGTGTTCAGGCCTACCTTCAGGAACTTGTTTACATTCTGCTCCAGCCTTCCCCTGAGGTTGAACCTTTTAAAGTTGTTTTTTGTATCCATGATTCCTTCCTGGAAAAGGTAGCTTCCGCCGATGGAATATGATGTTTTTTCTGACATTCCCGAGATGTCAATACTGTGACCGGTCATGGGCGCCGTACGGACAAGTTCCTGGTACCAGTCCGTTGATGCCGGATATGCAGAGGGATCCTTTGGTATATAGCCCGGCGTCCCTGAATAGGCTTCATTCAGAAGCTCCACATACTGGTCCGTGGTGGCCATCCTCATGATGTTGACAGGCAACTGCATCCCGAAATATCCGTCATAACTTATGGTGGGTTTGCCCGTAGTACCCCTCTTGGTTGTAATGAGAATCACCCCGTTGGCTGCTCTGACACCATAGATGGCTGAGGCTGAGGCATCCTTGAGTACAGTCAGATCCTCTATGTCACCGGCCCCGAGGAAGTCAATGTTATCTACAAACACTCCGTCGACTACGTAGAGTGGTCTGGCAAAATCACCTATTGAACCAACTCCCCTTATCTTTACTGATGGACCACTCCCTGGCACACCGCTGCTAATGATCTGGACTCCGGCCACCTTGCCCTGCATAGCCTGCATTGCATTGGAGGTCACCTGCCTTGAAAGGTCCTCTCCCTTGACTGTGATAATCGGTGCTGTCAGGTCTTTGGCACGCTGCGTACCATAACCAATGACCACCACCTCGTCCATCACAGTGGTCTGTGTTGCCAGAATAACATCTATCTGTGTCTGTGATCCTACAGGTATCTGTTGTGTGATCATCCCCACCATAGAAAAAACCAGCGTATCAGTTGCCTGGGCTGAAATGGTGTAGCTTCCGTCAGCATCGGTCATCGTCCCCCGGAAAGTGTTCCTGACCAGAACAGATACACCTGGAAGGGGCATATTCTGATCATCTGCCACAGTTCCCTTTACCGTTTCCTGGGCAGACAGACTGCCCGTACAGGTGAGAAAAAGAAACAGAATTGAAATAATTTCTTTCATTTCGGTCAGATTTTTATACAAGTTATGAACTGTCTCCCATCTGTTAAACAATCAACTCTGTCGTTTGATTTGCTCAACGGGAAAATGACACTTACCAGCTACCTATACATTACCTCAACAATCAATGCAAACTATTGTTGATGAAAGCTTTAAAAATCAGCTCCCGGCACCTGAATATCAAAAACAGTAATCCCGGGAGATGACTCCCGGGACATGATTAATGAACCAGGCAGCCATTTTTAACTGCCCTGTTCAGTTAAGGAAGGGAAACAGGTAGCGGCTCAGTATCCCAGCGTGAACTCCTTTTCAGCTGCAGGAACCCCCTCTTTCATCCAGGCAGGCATAAGTTCACCTTTAAGGTAATGGTTGAAAAACTGGGCCATACGCTTCTGGAAGTCTATGCGGTTTGGAAGTTTCTGTGCCCAGTGCGGTTCACCATTGTAGTTGAGAAGCCAGGCCGGTTTGCCGAGACGCCTCATGGCTATAAAGAATTCAATCCCCTGGTACCATGGCACAGCCCCATCCTGGTCATTGGCCATGATGAGAATTGGCGTTTCAACCTTCTCAATCGCAAAGAGCGGGGAGTTCTCCCAGTAAAGATGCGGAGCCTCCCAGATTGTTGAACCTATCCGGCTCTGCTGATGCTCGTACTGCATCGAACGGTTGAGTCCTGACTCCCACCTGATGCCCCCGTAGGCACTGTACATGTTAACCACTGGCGCACCTGACTCAATGGCGGCAAACAGATTCGTCCGGGTAGCAAGATAGGCCACCTGGTAACCACCCCAGCTGTGCCCCTGGGCACCTATTCGCTTCCCGTCAACAAAACCTTTTTCGATGAGGGACATGATTCCGGGCATTACACAATTGTAGGCGCTCTGACCCGGATAACCGTCAATATATGAGACGTCAGGATTGAAGATGAGATACCCGTTGCTGGTATAGTAATGATAATCAATTGTCGACCTGCCTGGTTCAGGAATCCTGTGCCTGTTGAGTTCTGCAGAGCTCCTCTCATAGAAATTTACGATCATCGGGTACTTCTTCGCCGGGTCAAAGTTCTCCGGCTTGTACAGAAGCCCTTCCAGCGGCTGTCCGTCAAGCGATGTCCACTTCACCACCTCTGCCGTTCCCCACAGGAAATCATTCTGTTGCGGATTGGCATCCGTCAGTCGCTTCTCACTACTGACCGTAAGGTCCGTGAGAAAATAATCAGGAAAAATTCCAAAGTTTTCCTTTGTATAAATGATACGGTCAGCCTTCCTGGCCTTGACGGGGGTACCAAGGGCATAATCTCCTCCTTCAAGTCTGACCGGCATATCTTTCTTGCGAATGTCAAGGGAATAGAACCCTTCTGCCCGGGTGGATTCGTTGACACCAATCAGATACTGTTTTTCCGACGGGTCAACAAAATCATTCTCAGGATCGAAGTCAAGCAACCGGTACCTGATGCCCTCCGTCATCCCGTTTGAGGTTATATTCTGTGCCGGGCGGGCTGCCGCCGGATCGAGTGACCAGATATCATATTTGTCTGATACCAGGAACGCCCTGTCATCCTTCAGCCAGCCGGCTGCCGGATAAGATCCGGGAAGATCAGGTACGTCATTCAGCTCATCCCAGACCTTTAAAGTTGCCGGGGTCGTCAGCCTGGTTTCCTTCCCTGCCGTGACATCAAAAGAATACCATGAGCTGTCCGCACCATGGTACCAGTAGAAATACCTGCCACCTGGTGAGAACCGCGGCCGTGCTGCGAGGTTCTCCTTTATCTTCACCGCGCTGCCGGTCATGATATCCACTGTCCACAGATCTCTGCCGGAGTCACCCTCCCACATCGATTCAAGTTCATAGGGAAGCGATGACATTCCCAGGGCTTTAGCACCATCACCCCTGGCCGGAAGCTGTACCTCCGGCATCTCTTCCGTGGCCAGCTGAACCACTTTACCCCGGTCGGTATGACAGACAGCTGTGTATGTTCTTTTCATTTCGCGCGATTTTCTCACAACCTGGGCAGTATGAAGTACCGCTTCTGACCAGTGCCATACGTCTACATTTGCACGCTCCTCCTCGAGGATGGTGGTGTCCCTGATCTTGTATTCAGGCGATGTGCCGAAAAAGAGTCTCGGTGAGTTCTCAGCGAAGCTCAGCCTTGCATTCTCGTTGATGATCCACCCTTCAGGCAGACCGGCAGTTCCCTTCGAAGCAGCAAATGTCGCCAGTCCCCTGCCATTCCAGGAACAGAGTGAATATGTATTTCCGGCCTTGTCTTTTTCGTCAAATGAGATCAGGAATGCAGCCCTCTCCCCCTTTTTGTCCAGTGTAAGCTGCCTGTACTTCGCCTTACCGGCATATAGTATAGTCTTCTCCTCTCGCTTCAGGTCAAGGATTGCCACTCCGGGCTCCCTGATGCTGTCCTCACCGGTGGTGGCATACATAATCTTCTCCGCCTCACCGGCGAAGAGATATTCAGTCACGAACCTGACCGTATCCGTCCGGCCACTGGCCAGATTCCTGATATAAAGGGTGTAGCCGTTGTCGGCTGATTCACTCTTGAGCTTCTTGCCCTTACCGTTGCTGTTGCCCATGGCTGCCGAATCTGACTGTGCTGCCGGCTTCACCTTCAGCGGATCAATCTGCCATGCCAGCCACCCTGACCACCTGGCAGGGACCTTGTATGACTTCAGCCTCTCTATGGTATCAGTTACTCCGGTTGCAATATTGTATATACCCAGTTTATCCAGCGGCATATCCTCTTTTTTTGCCTTTTTAAGCTTAAGGGACCTTACCTCCTCCTCAGGCGGTTTGATTGTGAAAAACAGATACCTCGAATCAGATGAGATAACTGCACCGGTGGCGCATCCGAATTTCGCCTTTAGTGCGCCGTTCCCGTCATAAAGGGTAATTACCGGATCACCCTGTGAGGGTTCTGTCCTGAAAGCTATGAGTGAGCCGTCATCGGAAATAACCCTCTCCGAAATTCGGTTCCAGGTGACAAGGTCATCGATGGTCATCGCCTTTTTGCCCTGCGGGTACACCAGCATTACTGCCGGCAACATCAGGGTGAGGAAAATGATTCTTTTCATACTGCAGATAATTTGTTCATGGCTTAAAAATAATATCTTCCAGATGCCGGAAAAGATGTTTTACAACCCTGAAGGCAAAATAATCCGGCAGGTGACTCCCCCATGATCTATTTTCACCCGGGTCCGGGCATTTGAGGCACCTGGAATGAGGGACTGAAAATATCCCTGCGTTAGTGATGCAAAGAACATGGTCCATTCACAGAGAAGGGCTTACGCTGTGAAGAAATACCTGTCAGACAAAGGCATTGACCCGGACAGGATGACTACAAAAGGCTTCGGTGAAACCATGCCCGTGGCAGACAACAATACGGCAGCCGGCAGTACCAACAGCAGGAGAGTTTAGGTCAAGGCTGTGTTCTGATATCGGAACCTGATTGACGATTGTTTTTTTATTTTTTGCAGCCCCGGCAATATCGCCGGGGTTACTGTTCTTCACTCTTTTTCCTTAATTTTGTTATAGAAGCCAGATTACAAGGTTCCAGAGTCTGGCAATTACCTGATAAAAGTGAATGAATAACATAATCAACCTATGTGGCCGCCTGTCAGCCATCATGCTGCTGGCCTCACTGTCGCTCCCGGTAATAGCCCAGGAGAAAGTGGTGTCCGGTATTGTAACTGACCACCGGAATGTTCCGATCGTTGGTGTCCGGGTCTGCCAGACCGGCACTGCAAACTGCACCGTGACAGACTTGAACGGCGCTTTTGACCTCATGCCGGAACCGGATAAGGCCAGGCACCTCAATATAACCTGCCCCGGTTTCAATCCGGCAGAGAAAGTCATAAGCGACACAACCGGATTACCTGTCAGAATAACGCTTACCCCGATGTTTATCCCTGACGGGGTTTACGTAAATGACCTCCCGGCAAACGAGGCGTCAGACGTTATAACCCGTTCTGCAATAAGCATGGACGTCCTCTTCAGTGATTTTGCTGAATTCAGCAGCCAGCTGGGAACATTCAACACCGACGCGATGGACTATTTCGCCGTCACAGGACCCGAACTGGGAGCCTCATTACCAAAATTCTACACAGGATTCGGCATTGGAATGGGTTACAGCTACAAAGACCACCATGACACTGTTGCCGTGAACCTGAACAACACCCAGTTCAAACTGAGCTTTGGCTACGACATTATAAGTTCACAGAGAATCAGGATGACTCCGGTAGTCTCCCTGAGATGGTTGAAATACAGGCTTCGTAATTATTCAACCGATAAAAAAGTACCCCTCGATGACTATCTCCGGAACAGGGAGATCGATCTCAGGTTCAACCAGGCAATAGCCGTGGCCGGGATTAACCTGGAGTATCTTATGTATTCAGGCCAGGGTGACAGGAGCGATTACTGGTCTCTGGGTCTCTTCGGTGGCTATGCCGTTAAACTGAACCGGAAGCCCTGGATACACTCAGGCGGAAACCGGATCACAACAGATAATGAGATCATGCTGAAGCCATTCACTGCAGGTTTCAGTGTATCATTTTATACAAGGTGAAATAAGAAACAAATATTTGCATTATAAACCCGGAAAGATGAAATACAGAATTCTTGGAAAAACAGGTTTCGAGGTCTCGGAAATCTCACTCGGAACATGGCAGGTAGGTGGCAAATGGGGTTCGAAGTTCGATCATTCCCTGGCTCAATCAATAATCCGTGAAGCAATAGACAACGGCGTCAGTTTCATAGATACTGCTGACGTCTACTCCGACGGCGAGAGTGAGATTGCCGTGGGCAAAGCCGTGCGTGAATCAGGCGCTGCAATACGCGTTGCAACAAAATGCGGCAGGCATATCAATCCTCATGTAAATAAAGGATATACCCCCGAAGTCCTCCGCAGCTACGTTGAGGGCTCACTGAAAAGGCTCGGGACAGAATGCATTGACCTGATACAGCTTCATTGTCCTCCGACTGAGGTCTATTACAGGCCTGAGATTTTCGGGGAGTTTGAGAAGCTTAAAGAGGAGGGTAAGATACTTAACCTGGGTGTCAGTGTAGAGAAGGTGGAGGAGGCAATCAAGGCAATCGAGTTTGATAATGTCACAACCGTCCAGATAATCTACAATATTTTCCGCCAGCGCCCCCGTGAAAAGTTCTTTGGCATGGCGAAGGAGAAAAATGTCGGACTGATAATCCGCGTTCCGCTGGCAAGCGGTCTGCTCTCCGGGAAATTCGGCCCTGACACCCGTTTCGCTCCTGGCGATCACCGTTTCTTCAACCGCAGCGGCATGTTCTTCGACAAGGGAGAGACTTTCGCAGGAGTACCATACGAGGCAGGACTAAAAGCAGTGTCAGGACTGAAGGAGCTTTTCCCTGAGAACACCCCGCTGGCTCATGTGGCACTGAACTGGATACTGATGTGTGAAGAGGTCAGTTGTATAATCCCCGGTTCATCATCACCTGACCAGGTGAGATCAAACCTGGGCGCACTGGAATTCCGGGGATTTACCAAAGAACAGACCAGGGCAATATCGGCTATCTATGAAGCGGATATCAAGCCTCTGGTCCACCAGCTCTGGTAGCCGGAGGTTTTTTTCCGCCACTCACCTGCCATATACCGCAGTTGACCCTCCTGCTACAGGTGTTATTCAGTTGTTTGTTAATATATTTGTTCTCTGACTGCCTAAAAAGGCTAAATAAAACGGGAACATAACACCATTTAAACTTTATACCTGATGGCTGGTAACGGAACGGCTCTTGTAATAGGTGCCGGGATTGGGGGCATAACCACGTCATTATTCCTGGCGGAGAGTGGCTATAACGTCGATGTATATGAAAAGAACATCGCCGCAGGCGGAAGATGCGGACAGATGATGCGCGAAGGGCACCGGTTTGACATGGGTGCCACAATGATTCTGATGCCGGAAGTATACCGCGATGTTCTCCGGTCACTGGGCCTCACCATGAAGGATCTGAATCTTAAACCGCTCGATGACATCTATACACTCTGGTTCGACGACGGAACAAGCCTTGCCTTCACAACTGACAGAAAGAGGATGGAGCAGCAGCTTGAAAGTATTGAACCGGGAAGCTTCGCAAGGGCTCAGAAATATGTTAGGACAGGTTATGAACTCTATACTGTTGCCTTCAAAAAGCTCCTCGGACGAAACTTCACCCGGTTCTTTCATTTTTTCAATCTCCCTAACGCCCTTCTGCTCATTAAGCTGAAGACTTATCTCAACCACTACCGATACACGTCGCGTTTCTTCAGATCAGAACACCTGCGAATGGCATTCACGTTCCAGAACATCTATGTCGGGCAGAATCCATTCACCTCTCCCGCTCTTTTCTCCATGATCCCTTCGGCAGAACTCACTGAAGGGTCCATGTTCCCTGCCGGCGGCATGTATGCCATCGCGGAGAATCTTATGGCCAGGGCCATTGAAAAGGGCGTCAGGTTCCATTTTACCAGTCCGGTGACGCGGATCCTCATCTCCGGTGACAGGGCTACCGGGGTGACACTCAGCGACGGAAGCATGGCAAAGGCCGATGTGATCATCGCCAATGCCGACCTGCCCTACATCTACCGCGAGCTGCTGCCTCCTTCGTACAAGTCGAAGCGCCTGGAAAGGATGAAATATTCATGTTCGGCACTGGTGCTGCACTGGGGACTAGACAAACAATACCCGCAGTTGGGGCATCACAGCACCTTCCTGTCTGACGGCTTTCGTGAAGGACTCGATAAGATATTCACAGACAAGTCGATGGGCGATGATCCCTGCTTTTATATTCACGCCCCGGTACGCACAGACCCCACTGCCGCACCTGAAGGATGTGACACCCTCTCTGTAGCCGTGGGCGTCGGGCACCTTGATCCGGAACGACCCCAGGACTGGCAGGGGATTACCAACAAAGCCCGTGAGGCGGTCTTCAGGAAACTGAGTAAGATTGGTATTGACGACATTGAATCTCATATTAAATTTGAGATAGTCACCAACCCGGCCACCTGGGAGGAAGCCCTCAATGTGACCAGGGGTTCGGTATTCGGAAGCCTGGGCCACAACATCTTCCAGATGGGTTACTTCAGACCCCATAACAGAGACAGACATTATAAAAATCTTTATTTTACAGGAGGCAGCACCCATCCAGGAAACGGGATACCAATGGTGCTTATGTCTGCAAGACTGGTCGCCGAAAGGATTATGAACGAACAAAAGAGAGAGCAGACAGGGAAAAGATGAAGACGAGGGATCAATTCACGGCATTATTTGAGTCTATAGATTTTAAAAAGATCATAGACCATCCTAATATCCTTATTGCAGCAAACTTCTGGGACAATGAGAGGTATTGCGCAGCTCGCACCTGTTACCGTTTCATGCGGGCACTTGATGACCTGATTGACAACCACAAGGCTGCTCACCAGGGGATCAAACTTTCTGACAGGGAGAACCTCACCTCTGAAATCAGGCATTGGATGGGAATGCTTGACAGGCATATGACCACATCTCCGTTCAACAATGAACTGGGTTATACAGTTGAGAGATTCAGGATACCCCTGTGGTCACTTGAAGCCTTTGCTGAATCAATGCTTTATGATGTGACTCATGACGGTTTTGCCACACTTGATGATTTCATCGATTACTCCGGGGGCGCTTCGGTGGCGCCGGCATCAATATTTGTACACCTGGCCGGCCTGCAGGAGCAGGACGGTGTTTACCTTGACCCTCCCTTTGATGTTCACCGCACTGCCGGACCATGTGCAATGTTCAGCTATTTCGTTCATATAATCCGCGACTTTCGCAAGGACCAGCTTAATAACCTTAGTTATTTTGCTGATGATGTCATGGCGCGGCACAGACTTACCCGCGCCGCAATGAGGGAGATGGCTCACGGCGCTCCCCTGACACCCGAATTCAGGGCCATGATTCGTGAATACCATCTGATTGCAGATCGCTACCGGACTGATACCCTGAAAATTATGGATGAGATCTGCCCGAAGATGGCGCCCAGGTACCGTCTCAGTCTCGAGATAATCTTCGAACTCTACATGATGGTCTTCGAACGAATTGACCCTGAACGGGGTACCTTCTCAACGGGAGAACTGAATCCCACCCCTGCTGAAACAAGGGAAAGGGTCAGGCAGGTAATAGCCAGGCAGTAGGCAATAGGCAATAGGCAATAGGCAATAGGCAATAGTGGTATTAGTTCGTAAATCGCAATTCCTAAGACCTTCAGACTCTCAGACTCTCGGACTTTCAGACTTTCAGACTTTCAGACTTTTTTTGTCAGAAGAATGTTAATTACTATTTTGCACCACAAAATCACTCATTGTGTTCAAAAAAATCCCCCATACCTACGTCATTGTCTTCGGCATTGTGGTGCTGTGTGCGGTGCTAACATGGATAGTTCCCGGTGGTTCATTCGGGAGGGAGACGGTAAACGTCAACGGAATAGACCGCAGCGTGGTGGTGCCCGGTTCATTCCATTACACCGAAAAGAATCCCCAGACCTGGCAGGTCTTCTCTGCACTGTTCGACGGATTCGTTGACAAGGCTGACATAATAGTCTTCATACTCATCATCGGCGGTGCATTCTGGATCATGAACGAGAGTAAAGCCATAGATGTGGCCATCGGATCAGTGCTGCGCTTTACTGAAAAGCTGGGAAACAGGGGACTGATCAGAACCATCGGCGCTGACAATTTGATATTCATCGTTATAATGACGATGTTCAGCTTCTTCGGCGCAGTATTCGGTATGAGTGAGGAGACAATCGCATTCACCATAATTTTCGTTCCCCTGGCAGTCTCAATGGGCTATGACTCAATTGTTGGAGTCTCCCTTTGCTTTGTGGCTGCCGCACTGGGGTTCGCGGGAGCCTTCCTTAACCCGTTCACAATCGGTATTGCGCAGGGACTGTCTGACCTTCCTCTCTTCTCCGGACTTGAATACCGCCTGGTGATGTGGATTATCATCAGCGTCCTCGGATTTGCGTATATACTTGTATATGCCCGTAAAGTAAGGAGAGATCCGAAGAAATCACCTGTTCATGACGATGACGATTACTGGCGAAAACTTCATTCGGAGAGAAAAGTAAAAACCGATTATCATACACCTCTGTCGGCCTGGATTATTTATATGATCCTCACGGCCGTCATGACCATCTTTTCCATTTTTTACCCGGTCTCCTCACTCTCATTCGGCGATTACCAGATAAAGATACCGGTCATTCCGGTTCTGACAGGACTATTTGCATTAACCGGTTGGTTAACACTCAGAAAATCGGTTCACTTTTTCATCATTGACCTGCTTCTCTTCACCATATTCTTCCTGATTACGGGAGTTATGGGTTACGGATGGTATATAATGGAGATAGCCACACTATTTTTTGCGATGGGACTGGCATCAGGAATTGCGATGGGTTATGATGCCAACAGGATTACGAAGTTGTTTCTTGACGGGGTGAAGGATATTCAGTCAGCGGCACTGATAGTAGGCCTTGCCGGGGGGATCATCATCATACTCCGGAACGGCAACATCATTGATACCCTTTTGTACAAACTCTCAGAGTCAATCTCCGGAGCGGGAAGGATGGCATCGGTAAGTATGATGTATATTACCCAGACGATCATCAATCTCTTCATGCCTTCCGGCTCAGCCAAGGCTGCCCTGACCATGCCGATGATGTCACAGTTTTCGGACCTGATCGGTGTCTCACGTCAGGCAACAGTGGTGGCCTTTCAACTCGGTGACGGATTCACCAATATGATAACACCAACCTCAGGTGTGCTCCTTGGAGTATTAAGCGTCGCAAAAATTCCGTATGAAAAATGGTTTAAATGGGTCCTGCCTTTGATTGTGTTGCTCTTCCTCCTCGGGTTCCTGCTTCTGGTTCCCACAGTGTTCATGGAACTGAAGGGATTCTGATCCTGACATCGCAGGTCAGAAAAGAAACTGCCATGCCGGATCCCCAAAAAAACCTTCTTTCCGGACACAGTTGAAAGACCGCCATCCATGTAACAAATAAGACTGCGATCCCTTAAACAAAAAAGCCGTCTGCCCCATGGCAAACGGTTCCTTCAGATTAGGTCCAGATCCCTTCGGACTAGAAGTTATACCCTACTGAAACACTAAAACCGGTGTTTTTCAGAAACGATTCATTGTCTGATTCCTCGACGTTCGGAAGCATGTCAAGAAGCCCCAGCTGTGCGTTAAGCCTGAACCACAGGCCCATACTGAGTTCATATCCCGCAAAGATGTCTGCACCGGCATCAAAACGCTTGTAAAATTCATACTCCAGATTCCAGTCTTCATCAGTTGTGATGTCACTCTTGAATTTAATCTTCTGTTCAAGTCCGGGGCCTGAACCGTAATCAACCTTCTGAGATCCTCCAACCCCTAAAGCTACATACGGACCGAATCCCACCAGTATGTGGCCATTGCCGAACTCAGGCCTGAATAGCAGGTGGATCGGAAGATCAATGTAGGAAATCCTGGTTGTGGTGTTATAGTCACCAGCCGCTTTGACAGGCAAAATCCCAAGATTGTTCTTTGAACCCTTCTGTGAGAAAAGAAGGCCGGTCTGTAAATAAAAGTCAGGAGCCACAGGAATACTGGCAGTTACACCTGCATGAAACCCTATCAAGAGGCCGTTTGTGACCTTGTCGCCTCCTTCGTCTTTCCCTACCATATTCTGGAAGTTCGGGCCCGCAACAATACCGAAATCAACCTGCGCCTGAAGCGCAGCAACTGATAAAACTAAAATAGCTATAACAGATAGAATCCTGGTTTTCATAATTTGACTATTTGGTTAAAATAAAATCTTTCTTTGATCTACTTCTGAGCTTCAGCGGCTGCTTCGGCAACCATCTTTTCGTTAGCAGTGATCATGAACTCAACTCTTCGGTTCTGTGCCCTGCCCTCTTCTGTTTCATTGTCATATTTAGGCAGTGTCTCACCGAATCCTTTCGTGGTGATACGTTCAGCGGTAATCTGGTTGGCTGTAAGATAAGCTGACACGGAGCCGGCTCTCTTCTCAGAGAGGCTCTGGTTGTAAGCCTCTGTTCCCTTGCTGTCGGTATGACCCTGCACCTCAATGTTGGTGTCGGGGTAGGTGTTGAGTACCTTCACCAGCTTGTCAAGATTGGCTTTTGCATCAACGGAGAGGTCTGACTGGTCGAAACCAAATAAAACGGCGCTGCTGAATTCAACCACAATACCTTCGCCCACGCGTTCAACTTTTGCATCAGGAACTGTCTGCTCAATCTCTGCAGCCTGCTTGTCCATCTCACGACCTATTATGGCACCTGTGGCTCCGCCAACTGTCGCACCGATTATTGCTCCCAGGGCTGTGTTACCTGCAGCCTTGCCTATCACGGCACCCATCGCTCCGCCTGCAGCAGTTCCCACTGCAGCACCCTTGGTTGTCTTGTTCATTGAAGCACATCCTGAGAATAGGAGTGATCCGGTAAGAACAAGAATTACTCCGATTTTGATCTTTTTCATTTTTCTCATTTTAGATTCAACAATTATCAATCATATTAGTTCTTTACTTTTTCATTGCCCTGGTAAGTATCCCCATTACCCCGCGGATGAATGTGGCAGAAGTCAACACCTTGACCACCGGGTGGGTGGCGGTTCTCCTCCGGGCAGTGGTCTTTGTTGTCCTTCCGGTACCCCTTCCGTAATCCCGGTCGTAACTCCTCTGGTCAGCCTTTCTCGCTTCGGCTTCTTCTCTCCTCTCCTCTGCATCACGGATTTTCCTTTCAAGCATCTCGGCAGCACTCTCCGGATCAACCACACGGGAATAATGGGTCACAAGCTGTGACGACCGGTTGATTGAGTCTATCTCTTCCTGAGTCAGGACATCCATTCTGCTCATCGGGGCACGAACCATCATTACGGCAAGCGGTGTAGGCACACCCTTTTCATTCAGCGCTGTCACCAGCGCCTCTCCGGTGCCCAGGGAAGTAATTGCCTCCTCTGTCCTGTAGTAATCGGAAAGCGGAAAGTTTTCAGCAGTAAGCCTTATGTCCTTCCTGTCATTGGCAGTGAAAGCACGAAGTGCATGCTGCACCTTCAGGCCAAGCTGCGCCAGGACCGAAGCCGGTACATCCATCGGGTTCTGGGTAATGAAGTAAACTCCCACACCCTTGGAACGTATAAGCTTTACTATTGTTTCGATCTGTTCAAGCAGAACCTTACTCGCCTGGCTGAAAATCAGGTGTGCCTCATCAATAAAGATCACCAGCTCCGGCTTCGGAAGGTCACCCTTCTCAGGCATGGTATTGTAAACCTCGGCAAGCAATGAGAGCATGAATGTTGAGAAAAGCTTCGGCTTGTCCTGGATGTCAGTAAGCCTGATGATATTTATGTATCCGTTGCCATTGGAGTCTCTCCTCATCAGGTCCTTGACATCGAATGACTCCTCCCCGAAGAAACGATCAGCACCCTGTTGCTCCAGCTCTATGATCTTTCGCAGTATAACGCCGGTTGAAGCAGTTGACATAGCCCCGTATTCCTTCTCAAGCTCAGCCTTACCCTCACCGGTCAGGTATTGTATGACCTTGCGGATATCCTTAAGATCAATCAAACCCAGCTGGTTGTCATCGCAGTATTTGAATATAATCGACATAATACCGGCCTGAACATCATTCAGGTCAAGTATGCGTGAAAAGAGCACAGGTCCGAATTCAGAAACCGTGGCGCGCAGCCTGACACCATTCTGTTCCGAGATTGTCAGTAGTTCCACAGGGAAGCCCATAGTCGAATATGGCAGATTTATCTTCGCATGCCTGTCTCTGATAAAATCATTTTCCTGCCCCGGTCTGGCCACACCGCTGAGGTCGCCCTTCACGTCCATGACAAGCGATGGGATACCCTTTAGCGACAACTGCTCAGAGATCACCTGCAGTGTCTTAGTCTTTCCTGTTCCCGTGGCACCGGCAATAAGGCCGTGACGGTTAAGTGTCTTCAGAGGGATCTTTATGTGCGCATCAGCTATTGCCTCGCCGTCAAGCATGGCACCGCCAAGGACAATAAAATCGCCTTTGCATGTGTAACCGGCATTAATGGAACTAAGAAACTCATCTTTTTTGCTCATTGCCTTAGGTTTAAAGTATACAAAAGCCGTTGAGACACCTTCCCCAACGGCTTTCTAAATTAGCAAATATTTATTACTTGGTATCCAGAATCTCTTTTACCTTCTCTGCGAGTGCGTCTCCGCGAAGGTTATGCCCCAAGATTACGCCGTTTGCGTCAATCAGGAAGTTGGCCGGAATAGCATTCACGGCATACTGCTTGGCAGGTGCGCAGTCCCAGTACTTCAGGTCTGAAACATGTGTCCAGGTCAGGTTGTCATCCTGGATGGCCTTCAGCCAGTCTTCCCTGCTGCGGTCGAGTGATACGCCGAACACGTCAAATCCTTTCTTGTTGTACTCTTTCCATACCTTGACGACATTGGGGTTCTCCTGGCGGCAGGGTCCGCACCATGCTGCCCAGAAATCGAGCAGTAGCAGTTTGGTGTCACCGCCTATCCTGGAGCTGAGTGAGATCGGATTGCCATCTGCATCATTAAGGGTGAAATCCGGAGCCTTCTGTCCCACGGCCACCGTCTTGAGCTGTACCAGCCTGTCTTTCAGCGCAATGACTGTCTGTACCTTGTTGAGGGTGGTATCAAATTTATTGAGTATGCTTTCCATCTCATCCACTTCAAGATAATAGGCCAGCTCGCCAAGAACCGCAGGTGCAATGTATGAGGAGGGATTATTCGCTATGAATTCCTTCTTGATTTCGGTCTGCTTTATATCAAGGGCTTCAATCTCTTTTTCAAGGGAGGCAGCCAGCTCCTCATTTCCGTCCATTCTTGCCATGCGGTAGCTGTCATAGATCTTTGTCATCTCAGCATTGGAACCGTCGAGCAGTGCCTTGTACTCATCATATTCAGCCTGTGTGGCCGAGCCGCTTACAGAGCCCATATAGAGTGAATCAGCATGTCCGTTAATAGTAATTTCAGAATTCTCGATGTAGAAATTGAGACCACCCCTCTTACCCCTGATGACCAGGTTGACCATCTGCGGGTAATCAACCACGCCTTCCATCTTAAAAGTGCCGTTTTCAATTGTAGCCGAGTCCAGAACCTGGTAACCGCCGGGGATTCTTTTCTGCAGAACTACTGTTTCATTTCCGGCACCGTCAATGGTACCTGTAAGAGTGAATTTGGGTTCTCTGGCGCAGGCTGCTGCAACAGCAACCACCAGCAGAAGGATAAATGTCTTTTTCATCTGTTGATTTTTAGTTGGTAAACGCTTTCTTCTTTCGAAGGTTCAAATATATAAATAATTGGCTACTTGCAATTGTTGCCGAAATATTTGTCCAACAGCAATGCAGCAGGTTTATATGAGGTTAGCTCCCCTTCCCGAAGTTTTCTTTCCAGTTCCGGCAGCATGGCAGCCACACCGGGATTTGTATAGAATGATTGCTTAAGTGTATCAATTATTGTTTCGTGCATCCGTGTCACAGCCTGGTCCCTCCTTCTTTCCCAGAACCATCCGTTGCTCTTCGTTACGCTGACATAATCACGTATGGCTTCCCATATATCAGAGATACCGGTTTTCATAAGTGAGGAACATGTCATAACCCTTGGAGCCCACTTTGATGGAGAAGGTGGAAAGAGGTGAAGTGCGTTCTTGTATTCCACTCTCGCCATCTCTGCTTTCTGAACATTGTTCCCGTCTGCCTTGGTGATGACAATGGTGTCTGCCATCTCCATTATGCCACGCTTAATCCCCTGCAGTTCATCACCGGCTCCGGCAAGCATTAGCACCAGGAAGAAGTCGACCATCGAATGGGCAGCAGTCTCTGACTGCCCCACACCCACCGTCTCCACAAGGATAGTATCAAAACCGGCAGCTTCACATAGGATAATACTCTCGCGTGTCTTGCGTGCCACGCCGCCCAATGTACCGGCTGAAGGCGACGGACGTATGAAAGCATCAGGGTCAGTGCTCAGCTCCTCCATCCGGGTCTTATCACCCATGATGCTTCCCCCGCTCTGCTGGCTGCTCGGATCAATGGCCAGAACGGCAAGACGCCTTCCGTAGAGACGCGTCAGCATTGTTCCGAACGTTTCTATAAATGTGCTTTTCCCGGCGCCTGGCACACCAGTGATGCCTATCCTGACTGATCGCGAACTGGCCGGGAGGCATCGCTCCACAACCTCCTGCGCAAGGTCATAATGATCCGTCAGATTACTTTCAACAAGCGTTATGGCCTGGCTTAGAATAGTGCGGTCACCGCGAAGAATGCCGTCTACATAGTCATCAGCACTAAGTGTCTTCCGTCTGTTCTTCTTAAGGCGGTTAATCAGGTCCGGATTTATGCTCGGAGGCTGCGGCACTCCCTGCTTTACCGAGAGAGCCCCGGCTGATCTCCTTTCCCTGCTCATTGCACCTCTGCCCCCGGACTTCTCTATTTGCTCTTATCCTCTTCCACGAGAACCTCCCCCTTGATCATGAGCATCACCTCAGAGTTCTTCGGGTCATTTGTATAAACAAAGATATTCTTGTAGATCTGTCCTTTGTAGCCGCCCGAATTGAACTTCGCCTTTATCGATCCCCTTGCCCCGGGTTTGATTACATTCTCGGTAGGCATCAGTGCTGTGCACCCACAGCCTGCCTTGACATGCCTGATTATAAGGTCACTCTTACCCTGGTTAGTAAAGATGTACTCAACATCAACCGATGAGTTCTGCCTGATTTTTCCAAAGTTAACGGTGTTAGAATCAAGCTTGAAAACCGGTGCATTGGCAAGCTGCTGGGCATTGAGCCCTGAGAAATCTTCCACAAGGTTGGCAGAAACATACAGGTATATGTTCGGCTGAGGCTGGCCGTTTACCTTAAGCCTGACCAGGTCATTCACATTACCCCACGCACTGCTGTTTAGCTTTGCGTCATAGGTGCCCTCGATAATCCCTTTTTCTCCCGGCTTCAGTGTTGCCGGAGAGACCTTCAGCTGAAGATGAGCGGGAACTCCTTCAAACTCAATGGTTGCAGGCTCCTTTGAAGTATTGATCACGGGCATCACCCTGATCTTCTTCTCCGACTTGGTGGTTGTGGTGAACGCCAGATGGTTCGACTGGAACCTCACCGGACCAACGGCAAAAGTATAAAGCTCCTCAACAGTCTTCTCCCTGGGCGCCACATTCCCCTCTATCACAAGCACAGTAACGGCCGGCTTTGCATTCGAATATACCGTTACACTCTTGGCGAAACGGCTGTTGTAACCCCTCGGGTCGAATACGGCCTTGACAAAACCCTTCCCTCCGGGAGGAACAGGTGATTTGGTATAGTCAGCTGCCGTACAGCCGCATGACGACTGAACACGGGTAAGCACAAGCACTGAGTCACCGGTATTGGTGAAATTGAAAACAGCTTCCTGCTTCCCCGCTTCCTCCTTAATGGTTCCGTAATCATGACGTGTGTTTGCAAAATTGAGCTTCGGTTGAGCCATCATCCCTCCACATGCAAGGATTAAAATCAGAAATAAAATACTCCGTTTCATATATGCTTATGTTTATTAACCGTTCTCTGGCAGATTCCTCATTGATTCACTACACTTAACAAAGATCAGGCCAGAAGGGTTGCACCATAATAACCACCAAAATTAACAAAAAAGTATGAGCCGTTGTTTTTTTATTTGTTTATCGATTAGTTTTGTCACACGGAGGCACCCGTTTGGAACAGATTTTGCTCCTGATGCGGAAGCTTTCCACCATTTCTTATGATACGAAAAGGACTCTTTATACCGTTCCTGGCACTCTTCTTTCTCCTGACTGTGGCACCGGCTTCAGGCCAGTTCTATAACGGTATGCAGATGACCTTCGGTAAGAACAGGGTTCAGTACAAGGACTTCTACTGGACCTACTTCAGATTCGATGAGATTGACTGTTATTACAACGAGTTCGGCAGAGAGGTGGCGGAATACGCCTGCAGAGTGGCTTACGAGAAACTGAATGAGATAGAGGATTATTTCGATTATACCATTGACAAGCGTCCCATACTCATCATCTACAACAAGAAGAACGACTTCAGACAGAGCAACATAGGCCTGATCTCCGCCGAGGATGACTATAATGTCGGCGGCTACAGCAGGGTTATAAAGAACAAGGTAATGCTCTGGTTCAATGGTGACCATGAGGCGTTCAGCAAGCTTATTGCCTCAGCTATCGCTGAAGTGGTGGTTTATGAGATGCTCTATAACGCTGACCTCCGCGACCGGACAACCAGCGGAAATCAGATACAGATCCCTGACTGGTATATAAAAGGGCTCATAAACTACGTCGCCTGGGGATGGGACAGCGAGACCGACAACCGTGTCAGGGACGGATTCACGAACAACCGCTACAAAAACCTTGACAACCTTGAATACGAGGAGGCCATCTATGCGGGTCATTCATTCTGGAAATACATCGGTGACACCTACGGCGACGCAATTATCCCCAATATCATCTACCTCTCAAAGGTCTACCGGAACATCGAGGACGGGTTCCTCTATGGCCTTGGGAAGAGCATCAAGGACACCTACCGGGACTGGAGGAACTATTACAGCGCTTATTATGAGATAAAGCCTGGTGAGAACTACCAGGTTCCACGGGAAGTGAAAAAGGCAAAACCATATGAACGGTTCACCGATGTAAGGGTGAGTCCCGACGGCCGCTATGTTGCCTGGGTCTCCAATGACTGGGGCAGGAGAAGGATATGGCTCTATGACGCATCCACAGGCAGGAGTAGAAAGATCTTTACTGCCGAGCCGAAGTTCGAACAGTCTGTCGACCATACCTACCCGGTTCTTACATGGCACCCCGGGGGCCAGATACTGACATTCGCCAACGAGGAGAAGGGAGGCGTGCAGCTTTACTTTTACCGGACAGCCGAGAAAAAATTCGAACAGCGAACAATGCCTTTCTTTGAAAAGGTGCTTTCACTCTCTTACTCCCCTGACGGATCAAGGCTCCTGGCATCGGCAGTGATCAACGGCATGACCGATATCTATGTGCATACCATAATCAGCGGTACCAACGAGCGGATCACCTTCGACGTGGCCGATGACCTGAACCCGTTGTTTGTAAAGGGCAGCGACGAGATAATTATCTTCTCCTCCAACAGACTCACAGACACCCTCACCAACAGGGGTGACCCGCAGGAGAGAACAGGGCTGACATATAACCTCTTTACTTATAACCTGGGAGCTGCTGACGGCAAACTGACCCGGCTCGGAGAGGATTCAATGCAGGACCTGATGAGACCTGTTCTGCCGACACCCTCATCAACCGGCTTCATCGGGAACGGAAACGGGATAATGAACCACTACACCGGAAACATTGACAGCACCATTGCTTTCATTGACACGGCACTTCATTATACCTACTTCATCACCCCCCGCCAGACTACCGATTTCCCGAGAAATCTGGAAGCCTTTGACAGAAACGGTGGACAGGATGCCGGAGTCATCTTCAACCAGGGCCGGTACAGGATCTTTACCGGGCCCTCTTCAGCCACCCCGGTTGCTGACACGGCTGATATTAAAACAACCACATGGCGCCTCGAGGAGATAGCAATGCTCAGGGCTGCCGACAGCATCAACCGCATCAGGGATTGGCTTCTCGCCGAAAGAGCACGGATGAATGACACCCTTAAGAAACCTCTTTACGAATACTATACCCCTGCCAATGAGCCAATCGACTTCCGGAACTATGTCTTCGAAAAGGAAAAGGAGAACTTTTATGAACTGCAGTGGCGGAAAGATTACATGGATATCAACCTTGACACATCAAGGCTGAAAATGCCCGATGCACTTCTCTACCGCCCGGCATTCTACAATAACTATACAGCAACCCAGGTCGACTTCAACTTCCTGAATAACACCTACCAGGCATATAACGGCGGGGCACCTTACTTCAACCCGGGGCTTAATATGCTCTTTAAAATAGGAACCCTTGACCTCTTCGAGGATTACCGCATAACCGGAGGATTCAGGTTCTCAGGCAACTTCGACAGCAATGAGTACCTGGTCAGCCTCGAAGCACTGAGAGGACTGTTTGACAAGCAGGTCATCTTCCATAAACAGTCTTTTGACAGTTACAATGACACCAGTTACTACAAGATAAAGAGCTACACCACTTATTTGTCACTCAGGAAGCCGCTGAGCGCTGTCCTGGCCCTGAAGGGGACATTCACATACCGTTATGACAGCTATGTGGTGCAGTCAACTGACCAGGCCAGCCTGATTGCCCCTTCTTTCAACCGCCACTGGGCCGGGCTGAAGGGCGAGGTCATATATGACAATACGCGCAAGCGGACCATTAATATTTATTACGGCACCAGGTTCAAGATCTTCGGTGAATATTACCGGGAGCTGACCGAAAGGAAGAGCGATATGTTCGTACTGGGAGCTGACATCAGGCATTACCAGAAGATCCACCGTGACCTTATCTGGGCAAACCGGTTCGCTGCCAGTACCTCGTTCGGTCCCTCGAGGCTGATCTATTACATGGGAGGAGTCGACAACTGGATGAAACTACCGTTCGGCAATGTGCCACAGTTTGACCAGACCGTGCCTGTCAATCCCAATGTAAGGTATGGTTTCCAGGCCCTTGCCACGAATATGAGAGGCTTTACCCAGAATATCCGTAACGGGAGCAACTTCGCATTGATAAACAGCGAGATCCGCTGGCCCTTCGTGAGGTATTTCGCCGGGCACCCTCTGAGGTCTAACCTCCTGAACAGCATACAGCTCGTTGGCTTCTATGACATCGGTATGGCGTGGTCAGGATGGGATCCCTGGGGCAATGAAAATTACTGGAATGACAAGGTCTACCGAAACGGCCCTGTAGTGGTGACAATTGATGCCATGCGCGAACCTTTGGTCATGGGCTTCGGCGGGGGGGCCAGGGCGCAATTGTTCGGCTACTTCATAAGAGCAGACCTTGCCTGGGGCGTTGACAACGGTTACATCCTTCCAAAGATTTTCTATCTTTCATTCAGTCTTGACTTCTGATAGTACACCCTTGTGGCAGAACCTGTTGTAACGGCGGAAGCTGCTGTGGTTCCCGGGCAGGTGCAACGATGTATAAATGCCATTACTTCCATTACAATATAACCACCTGCGCAACCGGTCCGGACTCCTGCTCTGAACATTCACTTATGTTGGCACCCTATTTGAGATACTCCCTGCAAGGGTGAATTTTATTTCTGTGTTTCGTTAGGAAAGAAAGAAAATTAGAGATAATTTTACGCCCGTAATCTTTAAAAAACAGTATAATGGCTTACAAAATTTCAGATGATTGCACAGCTTGCGGAACCTGTATAGATGAATGTCCGGTTGAGGCTATATCTGAGGGTGACATCTACAAGATTGACCCGGATATATGTACCGATTGTGGTGCCTGCGCCGACGTGTGCCCAACAGAGGCTATTCATCCGGCATAACCGCATTCCCATTTAAGGAAATGGAAGCCACCTGCAAAGGTGGCTTCTTTATTTTTTGCCTTTGCCAGTCTCCAGAGCCAAAGACCTGATACAGTTCATTAAGGAAGAAAAGAGATGTTATAATTCCTTACGGAACACTCATATACTTATTCCATATAAACCTATTTCGGATTATACTTCGCCCCTGCCAGTATGGTCTGGCAGTCAGTCATGGCCATCAACTCCTCCATGGTTACATCAGGATTATTGTTCATGTATCTCTCAATGATCCTGAAACCTGTCCAAACCACTGCCCTGCCCGGCGAATCCTCCGTAAAATAACTGGTGAACGGAGCTTCACCGGTGAACTTGCGGATCATGAAGCTGTCAGTTGAAAAAAGCAGGTCTTTGCTAACAAGATACTCCCAGATCATCCCTTCACTCTCATTACAGAAATCCATCTGCCTGCCCGTAAACCCGAATAGCACCGTGTCAGCAAGCGCAGGAATCATCCGCCTGGTGAAATAAACCAGCTTTGCCTCATGAAGCATGGAGTTAAGAAGGGTCTTCGTCCCGTACCCTGCAGAGTTGTAATCCCACTCCGTCGCAGCCCACGCATACATGCAGTCGGAGGTAGTGTAGTCAGGCGTCATTTTCCGGGCCTGGTAATTATAAATGCCTATTGACGGATAGTAAGCCGAGTTGGCTCCCAGATACCGGTCAAGGCTTACCATCAGCAGAGAGTCGTCAACGATGATACTGTTGTTGAATACCGAGATACACGTAATGACCTGGGGCACAACCCTGTCAGGAAAATAGTGCCTGTAATGTCTGAACGCGTTCTCAAGCTCATTCTGCAGCCGTTCCGAGTCAGGCCATACCTTCTTCACCGTATCCCACAAATCGAGGTTACGCAGGTCGGTGGCAAATTGAACAAAAGCTGAATTCCACCGCTCGTCTGACGGATCGCCAAGCCCGATGACAGTGCTATAGGTATCAAGCGCACTCCCGTATTCCAGCCTGAGCGAATCAGCCCTGGCTGCCATTTCGTTCGGCGGAGTATCGAAAATCTCACTCCCGAGGTCCCTTATCCGAAGATCAAGCTCTATCCCTGACACGTTAACCCTGTAGGGATCACGGCGGCATGATACTGAAAACAGGGTCAGCAGCACCAGGGCCATGGCAGTGATTATTCTGGCAGTATGGGTCATACAGTCTGTAATGTGTTGTTGGCAGTACAAAATAAGGACATTTATTTATAATTTTAGCCCGGCTAAGACTGAGAAGATGAAAAGAGTAATCAACCGGACGGTTACAAGGATAATGATTCTTGTACTTATGGCGGCGCTGCCCGCACGTACCCTCGCGCAGGAACTTGTATTCGTGGTCCACGCTGACCCCGTGATATCATGGATCGGCTCAAACGAGTCGGAATATGCCAGTGAAGGGGCACGGGCAGGCTTCGACATAGGGCTCAACGTGCTGCATTATTTCGCCGAGAACTACGCCGTATCATCGGGCATCAGCTTTATCTCTGCCGGAGGAAGGCAGAGCGCTTCTGAAACCCATACAATGGTTTTCAACAACCTGACTCCCCCGACCATTCCGGCCGGTGATGAGATGAAGTATAACCTTAAGTATATGAATATCCCGGTGGGGATACGTCTTCAGACAAACCAGGTGGGATACCTTACCTATTACACTGATCTCGGGTTTGACCTCAGGTTGTTGCTCAAATCAACTGTAGATCTGCCCACCCTCCAGATCTTTGATGAAAACGCCAAAAACGAAGTATATGGAATGAACGCCGGCTGGCACATCGGAGGAGGAGTTGAATATGAACTCGGCATAGACGCATCACTGATTGCAGGCCTTACCTACGCCCAGGACTTCTTCGACATCACAAAGGACCTGAAGGACGTGAACCAGCACCCTGACAGGTCCGGGCTGAGGATGTTCAGGATCAGGCTCGGATTGAAGTTCTGACTTTCAGGCCATGAATGTTGCCCTCGCACAGTTGAGCTATATCCCCGGTGACATAGCCTATAACAGCAGTAAGATTCTCTCGGCCCTCGAAGAGGCACGCAGGCAGGGGGCTGAACTGGCGGTCTTTTCGGAGTTGGCTGTAACAGGCTACCCTCCGCTCGACCTGCTGCTCCGCAGTGACATCATCGACTCGTCAATGGCAGCAATCCGCGAAATTGCAACCCACTGCAACGGGATAGCCGCCATTGTTGGCGGACCTTCGCCCAACACCGGCGAATACGGAAAAAACCTCCACAATTCAGCCTTCTTCCTGCATGAGGGAAAGATAGAAGCGGTGGTGAACAAAGCATTGCTGCCCACCTATGACATCTTTGATGAAGACAGGTATTTCAAGGCAGGAAACACTTTCCGGCCGGTTGAACTTAACGGTCAGAAGATTGCCGTCACCATCTGTGAAGATATCTGGGACGAACAGCCATTCGGCGACAGGGGTTTGTGGCGGCTTTACAGCGTGACACCCCTTGATGAGATAATGAAGGAGCACCCCTCGCTCATCATAAATATTGCAGCCAATCCATTCTCACACAACCGTATCAGGGTAAGGGAGGAGGTATTTGTCCGCAACGCCAGGGAATACCGGGTGCCGCTGATCTCAGTCAACCAGACGGGAGGGTATACCGAACTAATCTTTGACGGCTCTTCCGTTCTTATCGATGCGGACGGAACCATAACCGACAAGCTGGGATTCTGCACCGAAGAGGTCAGGACAGTGGAGATACCTCCAAAGGGATCTGACAGGAGCATCCACTCCTTTCCTCCCCCGCTTCCTGATGATATGACAGGCCTCATCCACCGTGCCCTGGTTACGGGAATTCGCGATTTCTTTGTGAAAGGGGGGATGAAAAAAGCAATCATAGGCCTCTCAGGTGGTATTGACTCGGCAGTGGTGACTGCCCTCGTAGCAGAAGCCCTGGGGCCGGAGAATACCCTCGCTCTGCTTATGCCATCAGTCTATTCATCTGAACACTCAGTCTCTGACTCGGTGAAGATGGCAGTTGACCTTGGCGTGCCCTATCATATTGTGAGCATCGAAGATGCACGTCAGGCTTTGGTAAAGACCCTTGAGCCGTTCTTCGCCGGAAAGACGCCTGATGTGACCGAGGAAAACATCCAGTCAAGGCTCCGGGCCGTTCTTCTCATGGCCTTCGCCAATAAATTCGGGTATATGCTTATCAATACGTCGAATAAAAGCGAAGCGGCTACAGGCTATGGAACACTTTACGGTGACATGGCCGGTGGCCTTTCTGTTATAGGTGACCTTTACAAAACCGAAGTGTACAGTCTTGCCAGGGAGATAAACAGCCATACGGATATCATTCCCCCGGCAATTATATCCAAACTCCCGTCAGCAGAACTCAAGCCTGACCAGCTTGACACAGACTCTCTTCCTCCTTACTGCCTGCTTGATCCGGTCCTGTACAGGCATATCGACCTTGAGTGGCCCGCTGACCGGATAATTGCAGACGGCTTTGAAAAGGAGCTGGTTGAGAAGATCATCAGGCTGGTCCGCACCAGCGAATTCAAAAGAAAACAGACACCTCCTATACTTCGGGTCTCCTCGAAAGCATTCGGAACAGGCAGAAGGATACCGATTATTGCTTCGCGACGCTGACACTATCACCTGATACTCAACTATCTGAATGATAGTGTGTTAAAAAATGTTAATTTTCCCTGATATACACTTTTTTAATATCTTTGTATATGTTGTTAAACATAAGGGGAAATGCTTTACACCAATCCGTACCTCGAGCAATGCATTGAAGGACCTTTTTCTGTTTTCAGGGATCTTCCTGACAAGGAGAAGGAGTTTCTGATACAGGATCATTCATGTATTGCGCTGAAAAAGGGGGAAATGATTTTTCACGAGGGTAACAGGCCGGCAGGACTTTACTGCCTGGCATCAGGTAAGATCAAGGTATACAAGGAAGGCATCGGGGGGCGTGAACAGATTATCAGGATGGTAAGGCCGCAAGGCCTGATAGGTTTTGCTGCGTTTATTACAGGCAACGTCTATTCCGCTTCAGCGGTGGCTATCGAAGATTCGGGTATCTGCCGTTTTGACAGGGAACCGTTCACGAAGCTGATAAGGCGCAATCCGGATCTTTCGATGAAGCTCATGAGGATGATGGCAGTGGAACTCTCCTTCTCAAACGGGAGAACCATTTCGCTGACCCAGAAACATATCCGTGGACGCCTTGCCGAGTCGCTGCTTGTCCTTCGTGATACATACGGGGTTGAGAATGACAGCCGGACAATCAGGGCCTATGTCTCAAGAGAAGACCTTGCCTGCTTTTCAAACATGACAACCTCAAATGCTATCCGGACTCTCTCGATGTTTGCATCTGAGTCTGTTATCGCACTGGAAGGAAAAAAGATCAGCATTGTTGACCAGGCAAGGCTTGAGAAGATAAGCAAGCTGGGCTAATCACTCATTTACATAAATCCTTTTGACCCTCTGGGGTATCGAGGTGAGAATCTCATATGGTATTGTATTGCACAGTAAGGCTATTTCCTCAATGGATATGTTTGCCCCGAACACCTCGGCCTCATCACCGGGTTTTACATCAATACCCGTGACATCGGCCATGCACATATCCATGCATATACTGCCAATAACCGGGACCCTCCGGCCCCTGATGAAAAGACTGCCTCTTCCATCTCCCAGTTGCCTGCGCAGCCCGTCAGCGTAGCCCACGGGTATGACAGCTATCTGTCTTTCATGGTCTGAGGCGCCCCTGCAGCCATAGCTGACCGGGTCGCCGGCGGGAACAGTTCTTACCTGTGATACGGCAGTCACGAACCTTCCGGTGTTCCGCAGAGTTACTCCATCATGACGGCCTATTCCGTAAAGACCAATTCCCAGCCTGACCATGTCAAACTGGTACTCCGGAAAGCGGACAAGTCCTGAGGTATTAAGCAGGTGGAGCCTGAAGCGATAACCCAGAGCTTTCTGAAGCAACCCGGCAGCATCTGTCAGAAGCCTGGCCTGCCGGTGCGTAAAATCGTCATGCGCCGGATCATCACTGGCCGCAAGATGTGAGAAGAGTGAAACCACTTTAAGATGCTGCTGCCCGGTCAGGCGTGTGATCAGGTCATTAAAATCACTCATGCCAAATCCAAGCCTGTGCATCCCGGTGTCAAGTTTTATATGCACAGGGTAATGGAGAAGGCCGTGTCTCCGTGCAACTGCGGCAAAAGCCGAATAAGACCCGATACTGTATATCTCAGGTTCCAGGTTATGATGAATTATCAGCTCCATCACACTCTCATCCGGGTTCATGACCATAACAGGCGAAGTGATGCCAGCTTCCCTCAGGGCTACACCTTCATCTGCATATGCAACCGCAAAACGACTCACACCGTTGTACTCGAGCAGCGAGGCTATCTCAGCCGATCCGGAACCGTATGCAAACGCTTTTACCATGGCTATTATACCGGTTCCCGGCTTCAGCAAATGCCTGAATTCATTGAGGTTATGAACTACAGCGTTCATATTTATCTCCAGCCGTGTAAGGTGAAGCTGCCTTACAAGGATTCCGCTGATACGCTCAAGGCCGAATACGCGCGCCCCCTTGATCAGAATTGTCTCATCCCTGAAAGTCAGCCCTCGTATGGCATCAGCAAATTCTGCAGTTGAACTGAAGAAGAGTGACCCTGACTGAAATGCATCCCTCTGCCGTGACAGAGCTTCGCCAATCCCTATAAACCGGTCTATCCCTGAGCTTCTGACAGCCCTTGCCACTCCCGCATAAAGCTGCTTCTCATCTCCTCCTATCTGCCTGAAGTCGGAGAGAATGAGAGTAGTCTTTCCCCTTGCGCGGGTCCGTAGAAAATCCAGCGCCATACCAAGGGAGGCAGGATCAGAGTTATAGTAATCTTCTATCAGGGTGCAGCCGTTTATTCCCCGCTTTGTCTCCATACGCATTGCCACAGCCGGCAGATCTGCCATCCCCTTGACTATCAGCTCAGATGGCATATTCTCAGCCAGACAGCATGTAATGACAGAGACCGCATTCTCTGCAGAGGCATGATCTGCAAAAGGAATGACTGCCTCAAACCCCTGGTCTGCTGTTGTGCACCGCAGGATCAGGCCGTTGTCAATTTTATCGGTTGCTTCGACTTCAAGGCTGGCTGCAGTTCCTGTGAGCGACCATGTAAAGAGGGGAACTTCAGGATATGCTGATGCTATCTTCTTCCTTATTATCCTGTCATCTGCATTGCAAATCAGAAGATGTGCCCCGGTGGCGAGCCTGAGCTTTTCCGCTGCTATGGCATCCCGGCCGGTAAAGTTTTCGCCATGGGCGTCACCCACATTTGTAATGATGACAGTATCCGGTCTGATGATGCGTGCCAGCTTCTCCATCTCCCCCGGCCTGGAGATCCCGGCTTCGATAACGGCAACATCATAACTGTCATCAAGATTCATCAGCGAGAGAGCCACTCCTACCTGGGAGTTGTAGCTTTTGGGACTGCGTATGACGCTTTTCGAGGTGCTCATCACCCCGGCCAGCCATTCCTTCACTATCGTTTTTCCTGCACTTCCCGTCACGGCTATGACCCTGCCTCTGAAGCTCTCACGACGCCACTTTGCCATGCACTGGAGAGCATCCAGGGTATCTGTCACCCTTACGAAAGCGGCACCGGTCATCTCACTATGACTGGCGGGGAGTGTGTCAACAAGAAACAGCCTCACACCCCTGGCGAACAGTGGCTCTATGAATCTATGACCGTCATGGTTGGGCCCCCGCAGGGCTATGAAAAGCATTTCAGGACCAGCACCCGGTGCCCTGCTGTCAGTCATGATACCGGTAACATTCAGACTATCATCACCTGTAAGCGATCCGCCAGTAATTCGTGCCAGCTCCAGGGCCCCTATTATCACCTGTTTACAGCTTTTATGTAACATGAGCGGCACAGCGGCTCATAGATGTCCTTTTCACCAAGAACCACCACCTTTTCGCTCTTTATCTTACGATGGGAGTAGTGTGCAAGGTTACCGCACCTGACACAGATGGCGTGAACCTTGCTAACATACTCGGCAACGGCCATAAGGGCAGGAATGGGCCCGAACGGCCTTCCCGAGAAATCCATGTCCAGGCCTGCCACTATGACACGAGTGCCGTTATCTGCAAGCATGGTACAGACCTCGATAAGGCTGTTGTCAAAGAACTGGGCTTCGTCTATCCCCACTACCTCCACACCCGAGGCAAGGAGTAGTATTGATGAAGCATTTTCAACCGGGGTAGACATGATCGACTTCTCATCATGTGACACAACCTTGTCCTCGGAGTACCTCGTGTCTACTGCAGGCTTGAATATCTCCACCTTCAGGCCGGCAAACATCGCCCTGCGCAACCTCCTTATCAGCTCCTCGGTCTTACCGGAGAACATCGACCCGGCTATCACCTCCACTGATCCGCGCTTGCCGGCATGGTCAACCGAATTTTCGAGAAACTCCATACTTCAGATTGTTATTAGGCCGTTCAATACTCAGGATTGATTAATTCAGGCCCGAAAAACTATTATTGATTACTTTTGCAAAATAAAGAAAACGGAAATAATTAAAAAACAAAGCGAGATGGATTTCCTGAAAGCTGTCAACATTATTGGAAGGGATTTGGAGGAGGCGTTGACGTTACTGGAACAGCTCTCCGACATATCAGGATCAGACAGGGTTGAAATAGAGCTTGCCAGGTCGCGCGTAAGAAGCGCTGCAGACCTGGTCAGGTTGCTGCCAACACTGACAAATGTGAATGAAAAGAAAATTCAGCCGGCTCCCCACGTAGCCATGGAACCTGAAAAGGCGGAGCACGGAAAAACCTCACCCGCAGAGACAAATTTTCCCGGGGCTGAAGCCAGGGAGATCATCCGGGCTGAACCGGAAGCTGTCAGACCAGAACCGGTTCAGGCTGAGGTGACAAGAACCTGGCTGCCAGCGGATGAGCCTGACAGAGAAGAACATGCAGAAATGGTTATTGAGACAAACGACATGACTGAAAAAGCACCTGAGACACCTCCTGCCACGACACAAAAGTCCCAGGAGCAATCAAAGTCAATACTGGCTGACCGCTTCACAACCTGCGGAACCCTGGGTGAGAAGATACAGACGGAGAAGAAGGAAGAGGTAATCTCAACCGTCCTGCACAGCAAACCCATCACTGACATAGCTTCGGCTATAGGAATTAATGACAGGTTCTACTTTATCCGCGAGCTCTTCAGTGGTGATGCACTGGCATACGGTGACACCATCAAACGGCTGAATGCGGCATTATCTCTCGGTGAGGCAATGAGGATCCTCGACGAAAGCACTGTCATGGGCTCCGACCCTGCTGCACAGTCATCGTTTGTTGATGTCGTCCGCAGAAAATTCAGCCTGCATGTCTAAGCTGATACTGGTGCCCACCCCCATCGGCAATCTTGGTGATATCACCATCCGCGCCCTGGAGGTGCTGAAATCGGCTGGCCTTGTCCTTGCCGAAGACACCAGGACCACAAGGATCCTTCTTGACCACTACGGCATCAGCGTGCCGCTCCGGTCGCACCACAAGTTCAATGAGCACCGGAGCCTCGAGGCGGTTTGTGAAACTATCGAGGGAGGCACAGTGACAGCCCTTGTCTCCGACGCCGGCACCCCCGGCATCTCTGACCCCGGCTTCCTGCTGGTTCGCAGGTGCATAGAAAGGGAGATACCTGTGGAGACACTTCCCGGTCCAACCGCTTTCGTGCCAGCCCTTGTATGCTCCGGACTGCCTTCAGACCGCTTCTGCTTCGAGGGATTCCTCCCCCAGAAGAAAGGAAGACAGAAAAGGCTTTCAGCCCTGGCTGCGGAAGAACGGACAATGATCTTTTATGAATCTCCTTTCAGGGTCGTAAAAACCCTTGAGCAGCTAGCCACAGCACTTGGCGAAGACCGCAGGGCTTCGGTATCAAGGGAAATAACAAAGAAATTCGAGGAGACTCTTCGAGGAACCCTTTCCTCGCTGGCCGAACACTTTCGGACCACCTCTCCCAGGGGTGAATTCGTAATCGTGGTGGCCGGCTCCTCACTGAAAGACCATTCCGAAGAAACAGAATGAAGATGCGCGGCAGGAGACAAATTCCGGATGCTCCTTCTTCCTTTCCGTACATTACGAACAATGGCTTGATTTTGGGAACAAGGATGCTTTTTCTTATTGCGTTTCTTCTCTTCCCTTCCATTTCAATTAAGGCACAGGTATTGCGGGGCAGGATAACAGACAGCAGCGGAACCCCAATGCCTTCCGCCTCTGTCTATATCGCTGAACTACGTCAGGGTACCACCTCCAACAACGATGGCTGGTACGAGATATCCCTCCCTCCTGGCAACTACACGGTAAACTACCAGTTTCTCGGATACATTCCGGTGACAAGAAACCTCAGCATTACAGGTGAAGGGATTACAGCCGATATTACACTTGCCGAACAGCTCTTCGAAATACCTCCGGTGAGGGTTTCAGCATCAGGAAAAGATCCTGCATATTTCATTATGCGCAAGGCAATCGGCATGGCACCTTATCACCTCAACCAGGTTAAAATGTGGAAAGCCGAGGTCTATATAAGGGGTGGCGGCAGTGTTGACAGAATTCCGGAAATGCTCAAACGGAGGATGAAAATCGAATCAGACGGCGATGATCTGAAGGAGGGCAAGTACTACTTCACAGAGTCAGTCAACATCATAACATTCACTGCTCCGGATAAATATTTACATCGCGTCATCTCCGCCAACTCAAGCGAAGAGCTGACCAGGGGGCAGGCCTCGCCAATGGACTTCATAGAAGCCAGTTTCTATCAGCCGGTTCTGGTGGAGATGGCAATATCACCCCTGGCGCCAAATGCGTTTTCTCACTATAATTTCACGTTCCAGGGATCATCATCGCAGGGCAACTGCGTAATTGACAAAATAAGCGTCACCCCGCGCCGCAAGAGCCAGCAGCTCTTTACCGGGGTGATATACATCGTGGAGGACCTGTGGGCCATTCACTCCCTCGACCTTACCAATGACAATATGGCCGGGCGCATCAGGGTAAGGCAGGTTTACACCCCGGTGGAAGACGGCATCTGGATGCCTGTCAGCCATGAATTTAACGCTGACATTTCAATCATGGGAGTAAAAGCCAGGGCTGCATACACCAGCGCAGTCAGATACCTTGATGTAGAGCCTGACCGGATGCTCCGGCGACCACCCGCATATGAAACTGCCGGTGCGGCCGGGGCTGAGGAAGTACCTGATGAACAGCCGAAGACTTCTGCTGAGCGCGAGATTGAGACTCTTCTGGCAAAGGATGACCTGACAGCACGTGACATGTCACGGCTGGCGCGGCTAAATGAGAAAAACGCCCGCACCACGAGGGGAAAGCCCCCCCTGGAGATAGAGGACAAGACCACGATGATAGTTGAGGAGGGAGCCACCGGCAGGGATTCGGCATACTGGGCCGGGGTGAGGCCCATCCCGCTCACCAGGGAGGAGAGCGCCAGCCTTGCAACAGCCCCGGCCGCAAAAGGAAAACTGGCAGTAAGAGACAGCTCCACACTGAGCATAACACTCGGTGCAAGATCAAGCACGTTACCGGATTCAACTCCCTCCCCCGACTCCGCCAGGATGAAAAAGAGTCCCGCATCCCGGTTCATCAGGGACCTCACCGGAGGCAAGAGATGGCATATCTCAAAGAATACTTTCCTGGAGTTTGACGGACTGGCAGACCTGAAGAGCTTTTCCTACAACACCGTTGATGGTTTTGTGGCAGGAACAGGAATGAACCTGTCAGCCAGGTCAGGCAAGAAAGGCCGCTTCACTATCAGCCCTTCAGCAAGGTATGCCTTCAGCCGCGAAAAATTCATGTGGAATGTCACTGCCAACCTGCTCTATGACCCGATGCACGCGGGAAATATTTACATCAGGGCAGGCAGCCAGTCAGATGAATTCTCCCCGTCAGGAGTTAACCAACTGGTAAATACAGTATCCTCCCTTTTCTTCAGGGAAAACATCATGAGACTCTACGGAAGCAGGTACATCATTGGCGGACACCGTATTGACCTTGCCAACGGACTGACACTTGACATACACGGGAAGTACGAAAAGCGTGATCCATTGCAAAACAATTCCTCCTTCTCCTTCTTCAGGAGGGAGAGGCCCTGGTCTCAGAACATACCTGACAATCCATATGCTGTTTCAGCCGAAGGTTATGACCATGAACCACCGGTCAGCCACAGGCATCTCTCCCTTGAGTCATCACTGAAATGGACCCCACGGCAGAAGTACCGTATCTCTGACGGAGCAAAGGTCAGTGCCGGGTCTGACTATCCGACCTTTACCCTCACATGGAGACACGGTTACGGCTATAATGACACTCTTTCAGGCAGCTATGACCTCCTGGCTGCGGAGATCAACCGCACAGACAGATTCGGGGCAATGAATGAGTTCCGCTGGCGGATCCGGGCCGGGGGTTTCTTCAACAGTGAAAACGTCAGGCTGCAGGACATGCATTTCTTCAATACCCAGTCATCACCCCTCCTGCTCAACTTTTACGAGGATGTATTTTATCTGAAGCCATGTTACTCCATATCGGCAAGGAAGGCATTTGCCGAGGCACATATAAGGTACACTTCCCCCACCCTGCTGCTCAAACGCCTTCCCGGACTGAGCCGCACACTCATCAGGGAGAATGCCGGCCTGTCACTGTTGTGGACCCCGGAGGCCGGATATTACTATGAAGCAGGTTACTCCCTCAGCGAGGTGTTCCTTGTCGGCACGGCAGGCGTGTACGCCGGATTCACGGGCACCTCCTTCGAATCAGCCGGAATAAGGGTGATTTTGAGGATAGATTAGGAAATTCGCAAATCGCAAATCGCAAATCGCAAATCGTAACTCAAAAGGGTCTCCTGCCGTTGTCATCAGGTGAGAAGTCACTGTAATCCGATGAGATATCATTATTCATCTTTGACCCCATAGTGAAGACGCCTCCGGAGGGAATATCCGGGAAAGCAACATCAGGTCCGAAATCATCCGGCTCAACGAATGCGGCACGGTCTTCCTTGAAGTAAAGAAGAACCTCATCGGTGGGGCCGTTACGGTTCTTTGCCAGTATGATATCGGCATGTCCCTTGGTCGATTGTCCGTCTTCAAACTGGAGTACACCCATCTTTTCAGGACGGTGGATGAATACCACCATATCGGCATCCTGTTCGATGGCGCCTGATTCACGAAGGTCTGAAAGCATCGGCTTCTTGTTGCCGCCGCGTGTCTCCACCGACCGGTTAAGCTGCGAGAGTGCCAGAACAGGAACTGCAAGCTCCTTGGCGATGCTCTTCAGGGACCTGGAGATAGAGCTTACCTCCTGCTCACGGCTTCCCGCATCGGGCGGTCCGGTCATAAGCTGCAGGTAGTCAACCACTACCACATCAAGTTTCCCCTGGGCTTTCAGCCTTCGGCATTTTGCCCTGAGCTCGAAAACGGAAATAGCCGGGGTGTCATCAATGAATATGGGCGCCTCGGTAAGCGATTTGATGCGTGACTCAAGCAACGACCACTCTTCAGGGGAGAGCTTTCCGTTCTTGATCTTCTCTCCCGGTATCTCGGTCTCAGAGACAATAAGCCTGTTGACAAGTTGTATAGCTGACATCTCAAGGGAGAAAATGGCAACCTTCCTTCCGTGATCTATGGCCATGTTGCGTGCCATGGTAAGAGCAAAGGCTGTCTTTCCCATTGAGGGCCTCGCGGCAATTATAACCAGTTCCGACCTCTGCCATCCGGAGGTGAGCCTGTCAAGCCTGGTGAACCCCGAGGGTACTCCGACAAGTGCATCTTCCTTCTTGCCCAGCTCCTCAATCTCCGCAAGAGTCTGCTTTATTACCTCATGTATGGGTGCAACTTCATGCTTGATGTTTCCCTCGGCAATGCGGAAGAGCTCATCCTCGCTCCTGTCAAGCAGCTCTGTGACGTCAAGAGTGTCCTCATAGACCAGGTTCTGTATCATCGTGGCCGCGCGTATCAGCTCACGCTGTATATACTTTTGCAGAACGATCCTTGCATGGTATTCAATGTTGGCGGCAGATACTATCCTTGATGTCAGCTCGGTGAGATAGACCGCACCTCCGGCCTCTTCAAGCTCACCGGTCCTCTTCAGTTCCTGCGTCACTGTAAGCAGGTCAATTGGCTGGTCACGCTTGTTAAGCTCAATAATGGCTGCAAAAATTTTCTGGTGGCCAGCCGAATAAAACACCTCCGGACGGAGCATGTCAACCACCAGCCTGGCAGCCTCTATCTCAAGCATTGCAGCCCCCAGGACCGCCTCTTCCATTTCAGCCGCCTGTGGCGGGATCCTTCCCCCCTCAGGAATTATGACCACCGATTGCTTTTTGTCCTGCCTGCCTCTTGACGTACCCTGTGCCATTAATATATAATATTGATTTTATGCTAGTTCAACGAATGTGGTATAGACTTCTGCTGGTATCAAATTTAACAATAACAACCGTCTCCGCGGAGACAGGCCGGCTATTTCTTTCCACCGGCAGTTGTTTATAAGATGTTGAAAAAGGATATAATCGATAAAGATGAGGTAAATTAAAAAGGTTCGTATATTTTTGATCTCTCAAGAGACTCAGGCTATGGTTGTATTTCCAAAAGCTAAGATAAACATAGGACTAAGGATCGTGGAAAAGAGGCCCGACGGCTATCATAACATCGAGACCTTCTTCTACCCTGTTGATCTTGCTGATGCTCTTGAATTTGTGGTCAGGAAAGACAACCGCAAAAGTGACTCGCTGAAGGTCACCGGGTTGATGAAGGAGGCTGATCCCGACAATAACCTGGTGATGAAGGCAGTAAAGATCATGCGACAATCGTTTGATTTTCCCGGCATCCGCATTCACCTTCACAAGAGTATCCCTGTCGGTGCGGGCCTTGGCGGCGGTTCATCAGATGCCGCCGGCATGCTGAAGGCGTTAAACAGGTACTTCGGCTTTGGTCTTAACTCTGAGGAACTCCGGTCATTCGCCGGTCTGATTGGCAGCGACGCACCCTTTTTCATTGACAGCACACCCTCATTTGCCGAGGGTGTTGGTAATATCCTGTCAGAGTTCCCTCTTGACCTCACTCATTACCGGATCGTGATATTGTATCCCGACACGAATATCAGCACGGCCGAAGCCTATGCCGGGTGCGTGCCATGCCCTACGGGGCTCTCACTCAGACAGCTTCTGAACCTGCCCGTAAGCGAGTGGAGGGGAAGGGTGGTGAATGACTTCGAACTTAATATCTTCAGACTGTATCCGCAGGTGGGCAGACTGAAAGTGGCTCTTTACGAGGCCGGGGCATTATTTGCTTCTATGTCGGGAAGCGGGTCTGCCGTATATGGTATTTTTGAAGGCGAACCTGCTCTGCCCCGTGAGCTGTCGAGTTACAGGCTCACCACGGCCATGCTTGAATAAGCGGCCTGCAATTTCCACCGGTCCCGCATTAGCCCAGGATATATTCCGCCAGTACTGCTTAAGTTCTGACTATACTCCGCCGGTCCTGCTTTAGTTCAGATTATCTTCCCGGGCCTCTCTTAAAATCAGGCTATCTCCACAAGTACCGCGCCCTTTGTCACCCTGTCGCCGGGACTGACGTTCACTGCAGCAACTTTCCCCTCAATGTGGCTCTTCAGCCTGTTCTTCATCTTCATCGCATCGAGGATGACAATATCGTCTCCCTCCTTCACGGAATCACCGGTTTTTACCAGCACCTCCACCACCGTTCCCGGGATGAAACTCTGTATCCTTCCAGGCACGGGCGGCTCGTATGGCTTGCGTGACGTAAACCGCCTGCTCAGCCTTGTGCTGTAAGTGGTGTGGTCTATTATGAGTCTGTCTGTTACTTTCTTTTCCATAGCACTCTCTTATCAGGCATTAATCAGAAGGGTGGGATCCCATGCTTCTTCCAGGGCAGCTGAACATCCTTGTTCTCAGAAACCTCAAGGCTGTGCAGCAGCAGCCGGCGGGTCTCTGACGGTTCTATGACTGCATCAACATACCCCCGGGAGGCAGCCACATAAGGGTTGGCGAACTTATCGCGATACTCGTCAACCTTCTGGCGGCGCATCTCTTCCGGATTGGCAGCTGATGTGATCTCCTTCCGGAAGATTATATTGGCAGCTCCCTCCGGGCCCATCACAGCTATTTCGGCCGTAGGCCATGCAAAGACGAAGTCAGCACGCAGGTGGCGCGAACTCATTGCAATGTAACCGCCGCCGTAAGCCTTGCGCAATATCACCGTAAGCTTGGGGACAGTGGCTTCACTGTAGGCATAAAGCACCTTGGCCCCGTGACGGATGACGCCGGCATGCTCCTGGTCAACACCTGGCAGATATCCGGGGAGGTCAACAAATGTCACCAGCGGGATGCTGAAGGCATCACAGTACCTGATGAATCTCGCAGCCTTGTCAGACGAATCTACGTCAAGCACCCCTGCCATCTCCAGCGGCTGGTTGGCGACAAAACCCACTGTCCGGCCTCCCAGACGTCCGAATCCGATGACCATGTTCCTTGCATACATCTCCTGTATCTCAAAGAAATCGGAACCGTCAGCAACCGCCCTGATAACCTCCCTGACATCATAGGGAATCGTCGGGTCACCAGGAACTATCTTTTCAATGTCATACCCTGCATCAGGCGGCATGGCTTCTGCAACAGCAGCCTTCATCTCATTGTTCCTGGGGATAAAGGAGATCAGACGCTTGATCTGGCTGAAACACTCCTCTTCCGAGGAGGAAAAGAAATGGGCGTTACCTGACGTTTCGCAGTGCACCCGAGCGCCCCCCAGCGCTTCCATCGTGATCTCCTCTCCCAGAACGGTCTTGATCACCTCGGGACCGGTGATGAACATCTTCGAAATATTGTCAACAACAAAAACGAAGTCGGTCAGAGCCGGCGAATATACCGCACCTCCGGCACATGGTCCCAGTATTACCGAGATCTGAGGAATCACACCGCTTGAGATGGTGTTCCTGAAAAAAATCTCACCATAACCGGCGAGTGAATTGACCCCCTCCTGGATACGCGCCCCTCCTGAATCATTAATCCCAATGAGAGGTATTCTCATTTTAAGGGCATGATCCATGATCTTGGTGATTTTTCGTGAATGCATAAGCCCGAGAGAACCACCGGCAACTGTGAAATCCTGCGCAAAAACAGCAACCGGATTGCCGTGAACGGTACCCGTACCTATGACCACACCGTCACTGGGCAGATTCTTTTTATCCATTCCGAAATCACGGGCATCATGCTCCACGAACATATCATACTCATTGAATGTGCCGGCATCAAGGATGGCCATGATTCGCTCACGGGCAGTATTCTTGCCCATGGCCTTTTGTTTAACGATGGCTTCCTCGCCGCCGCCAAGAAGCATCTTTTCGCGCTTCTCCTTGAGCTCGCGTATCTTCTTTTCCAGTGCCATAATCAATATTGTTTATTACAGTAATTACTTGCAAAAGTAAGGTCGGCAATTTAAGCAAAAAAACAAATATGCACACTATTGTCAAGAATGTGCTATTTCGGAGCAGTGTAGTAGACCCCTGCCGCAATGAAGGTGTATATAATATTTGGTATCCACATTGCAAGGGCAGGATTCAGGTCGCCCTTGAGTGAAAACTGAGAGGAGAACTGCATAAAAAGTATATAGCTGAATGTCAGCATCAGTCCCAGTCCTATCTGCATCCCGATCCCTCCCTTGATCTTGCGCGATGATAGTGAAACTCCGATTATAGTCAGTATGAAGAATGCAAATGGCGAGGCATAACGACGGTGTTTTTCATTCAGGTAAAGCTTGATCTCGTCAGAACCCTGTGCCTTAAGCACATGGATATAGTCGATTAGCTCATTGTGTGTCATTGTATAGACAAACTCGGGTGACCTTGTGAAATCATCAGGACCCACGTTCAGGGCAGTATCTATCCGTCTGCCGGAGCTGATCCGTTCGCCCAGGCTGTCAGTCTCCCTGATATAGTACCACCAGGCGCCCCATTTGTTTGTGGTGCTGTCCCATCTGATCATGTTGGCAGTCAGCTTAGACTCGAGCATCCCCTGGTCATTGAATTTTTCCATGCTGAAGTTGCGTCCGCTCTGCGAGATCCTGTTATACTGCTCCATATAAATGTAGACATTGGGGTATACCTGCCGGTGGACTGATGATACGTTCACCCTTCTGAAGTCGGAGCTCCGGTAGTATTTCTCCTCGAAGTCGAGCCTGGCAACATTGGCATGCGGCAGCACGCTGTTCTGCAAAAGGAAGGCGAAGAAAGCAATGAAGCCAGCCGAAATGAGGTATGGTAACATGAGCCTTCTGAAGCTCATGCCACTGTTTATCATTGCAATGATCTCGGTGTTAACGGCCATCCTCGAGGTAAAGAAGATCACCGAGATAAAGACAAACATCGGGGCAAAGAGGGTGGCAAAGTAAGGAATGAAATTGAGATAGTAGTCGAAGATGATCGCCTTCATCGGGGCCTGCTTCTGAATGAAGTCGTCTATTTTTTCTGCGAAGTCAAATATCACTGCTATGCTCAGGATGAGCACAAGCGAAAAGAGGAATGTCCCCAGGAACTGCCTGATGATGTACCAGTCAAGTATGCCGGGAGAAAGTTTCTTCAGGCCCTCTCTGATATTTTTCGAACTGTCTCTTCCTTCCATGATCCGAATGTGCCGTCTATTATCCTTTCCCTTGCCTCCCTTACGAGGCTGAGGTAAAACGCGAGATTGTGAATGGTGGCTATCTGCGCTCCGAGCATCTCGCCCGAGATTACCAGGTGACGAAGGTATGCCCTGGTATATGTCCTGCTTATCTCAGAATGTGAACCGGCATCTATCGGAGAGAAGTCAGTTGCCCATTTCTGATTCCTTATGTTTATTATCCCGTCCCGGGTGAACAGCATCCCGTTCCGGCCGTTGCGTGTCGGCATGACACAATCAAACATATCAATGCCGCGTGCTATCCCTTCAAGAATGTTTGCAGGTGTTCCCACTCCCATCAGGTAGCGGGGCTTGTCTGCAGGAAGTATTTCGTTTACAACCTCTATTATCTGGTACATCACCTCTGCCGGCTCACCTACCGAGAGCCCTCCGATGGCGTTTCCGGGCATGCCGCTGGCAGCACATTTCTCCGCGGATATTTTACGCAGATCCCCGTAAACAGCCCCCTGCACGATCGGAAACAGCATCTGTTCATGTCCGTAGAGAGGCTCCGTCGTCTCCATCCGGGCTACACACCTGTCAAGCCAGCGGTGAGTCATCTCCATTGATTTCAGTGCATACCTGTGATCACACGGATACGGAGCGCACTCATCAAAAGCCATTATGATGTCTGCTCCGATCTGCCGCTGTATATCAATAACGATTTCAGGTGCGAAAAGATGCTTTGAACCGTCTATGTGTGACCTGAAGATGGCTCCCTCCTCTGTCAGTTTCCTGTTGGCAGCCAGGGAGAAAACCTGGTAACCGCCGCTGTCAGTCAGCACTGCCCTGTCCCACGCCATGAACCGGTGCACCCCTCCTGCCTGCCTGATAATCTCTGTACCCGGACGGAGGTAGAGATGATAGGTATTGGCAAGGATGACCGGTGCATCTATCTCCTGCTTCAGGTCACGGTGAAAAACCCCTTTTACGTTGGCTGCTGTCCCTACGGGCATGAAGATAGGTGTCGGAATGTCACCATGTGCCGTGCGTAATATGCCTGCCCGTGCCGATGTGGCTCCGTCTCTTCTCTCAATGGTGAACATCCGATTCTTTGTAATGGTCACAAAAGTAAGCTTTCTCAGCCTGATTTTTAACAGACGGTTATCAATTTGAAGAATCCGGACCAAGATTGTTGAAAAGATTTTTACAGCCATTTTCCATTTCTTTATAATATTGCTCCGCACAATATCTCCTTACATGATCATTTCAACTGATACAACGCACCTTATACTTCTCGGGCTGCTGCTGGCCATGTTTATCATACAGGCCTGGTACTGGCTTGGTTATTACAGGAGGACTGTCTTTGCAAAAACTCCTGCGCCTTCTTCCGGAACCCATTTACCGCCACTGTCAGTGGTAATATGCGCCCGCAATGAAGCAGAAAACCTCAGCAGGTTCCTGCCCGATGTTCTCAAACAGGATTACCCTGCTTTTGAGGTGGTGGTGGTAAACGACTGTTCCGAGGATAACTCCTTTGACGTTCTGGGAGACCTTATGAAACAGTACCCGCACCTGAAAGTCTCAATGATCCAGAAGGATCCTGGATTTACCCACACCAAGAAGCTTGCTATGCTCATCGGAATCAAAGCCGCAAAAAATGACCTGTTAGTATTTACTGATGCCGACTGCCGGCCGGTGTCACCACAGTGGCTCCGTCACGTGGCTTCAGCAGCAGCGGGTGAAAAGACTGACATCGTCATCGGGTATGGAGCATACGGTGAGAAAAAAGGACTGCTGAACAGTTACATCCGGTATGAAACCATGTTTATTGCAATGCAATACTTCGGGATGGCAATGGCAGGCATACCCTATATGGGGGTGGGTCGCAACATGGCATACAGGCGTACCTTCTTCTTCGCGAAAGGTGGTTTCGGGCCGCATAATCACATCATGTCAGGAGACGATGACCTCTTCGTGAACCGCACTGCCACCTCTGAAAACTGCGGTCTGATGCTGGCCCGTGACTCATTCACACTCTCTGTCGCCTCGGAAACCGTCCGTGAATGGATAAAACAGAAAAAAAGACATCTGACCGCCGCTGTACACTATAAAAGCCGGGACAAGTTCCGGCTATTCCTGGAGCCCTTCTCAAGGGTATCATGGTACGGACTGCTGATTGCCATGCTGGTGATGATGGTATCATGGCCGGTTGTCCTCTTCCTTGCCCTGTCAAGACTGGTGATGAGAGCGGTGATACTTATTAAGGCAGCTACTGTTTTCAATGAGCGGCACTTATGGTTTATTTCACTCATTTTTGATATCTTCGCCCCATTCTTAACAGCATTCATTTACCTGACAAACAGAAGAAAGGGTAAAGGCAGACAAACATGGAAGTAGAAAGCGGCCTATCGGACAAAGCGCAGTATGACCTCAAGGTCATCCACCGTGCCCTTAACGGCGACAGCAGGGCATATACCGAGCTGCTAAACCGGTACCGCGATTCCGTCTACTACGTCATCCTGAGAATGGTTAACAATCCCTCCGACGCCGAAGATCTGACCATAGAAGCCTTCGGAAAGGCATTCCATAACCTCGCCAAATACGTACCCTCTCATGCCTTCAGTACATGGCTGTTCAGAATTGCAACCAATAACTGCATAGACTTCATGCGGCGCAAGAGCCAGAGTCCCAGGCCTTTTGACCAGGACGAAGGTGAAGAAGATGAGGTTGAAGCAACAGTGGCTTCTGATATGATTGCTCCTGATGAACTTATGATCAACAGGGAAACAGCAGCCTCACTCAACAGGATTGTGAGGACTCTCAAACCACGCTACCGCAGGCTGATTGAACTACGTTACTTCGAGGATTACTCCTATGAGGAGATAGCCAGTGAACTGAGCCTTCCAATTGGCACTGTAAAAGCCAGGCTCTTCAGAGCCAAAGTCCTGATATTGAACATGGTTCAAAGCAAATCGAGCGGTATTTGACCACATTAGCCGAAAAATACTTCCCGTCACTCACCTCTTTGCAGCGCCGTCAGTTCTCACTCCTGCCGTCAATATACAGAGAGTGGAACAATAAGATTAACGTCGTTTCACGGAAGGATATAGACAACTTTGAGATTAACCATCTGCTTCATTCTCTGGCCATTGCACAATTCATCAGGTTCATGCCAGGAACCTCTGTCATTGATATCGGCACCGGCGGAGGCCTCCCGGGAATACCTCTGGCCATTTTATTTCCTGACGTCAGGTTCACCCTGGTAGATTCCATTGCCAAAAAGATCAGGGTGGCTTCAGCTGTATCCGCCGAAGCCGGCCTGAACAATGTCACTGCAGTGACTGCAAGGGCGGAGAATCTTTCAGGACAGTATGATTTCATCATCGGAAGGGCAGTGACTGAAACAGCGCAGTTCATCAGGCTGACACAGCACCTGGCTGCACGAAAGTCATTCA
>ENA-UOOK01000089-UOOK01000089.1-fermentation-metagenome-genome-assembly--contig:-NODE-89-length-98707-cov-6.266675_pt1 | contig 98707 bp, 87 predicted proteins | sample MGYA00245777_ERZ724023 | MGnify/ENA primary metagenome ERZ724023 (study PRJEB28704, sample SAMN03018312) | fermentation metagenome | biome: anthropogenic terrestrial biome; feature: soil; material...
GAGTTATATGCTTACATTATGGGATACATTAAAAGCAAGCAGGGATTGTTTTCTAAAATTATCTGAGCTATGAACTAAAACACTGGAGTAGTCCCGACAACATAAAGTCAATTAGACATGGCATCTTAACTAAACGATATTAATAGGTGATTCTATAAAAAAAGAGTTGCTCCCTCCCGGGAGTCAACTCTTTTTGCTTTATCGACTTATTTATAAGAAGCTTATTGCTTTTTTGAGAAAATAATAGCCGTTCCTCCTCCATTAGCCTGAGCTATTTCCAAAACCATTTCCGAATTAAGCTCAATCTCTTCAATAGTTACAGGATAAGGATTCGAAACATAGTCGGCATCCGGTCCATCTTTGAAAATTTTGGCAAGGTAGCTCACACCCGGATCTAAAAAATCAAGAGGCAGTCTCATTATCCTTCTGCTTTCGCTTGTTATGCTGCCAACAAACCATCGCTCGCTGTCCTTGTCCTTTCGGGCTACAGTAAGGTATTGCCCAATTTCGGCCTCCGGGATGACAGTGCGTTCCCAGTTTACAGGGCAGGACTTGAGGAATTCAAAGGGTTTAAGATTATTCTGATAATTTTCAATCATATCCGATGACATCTGTTGTGGTGAATAAAGCACAACAGAAAGCGCCAGTTGCTTGGCAAGAGTTGTCTGCACTCTGGTGCCGGGCATAGCAGGATTGTCAAAATTGAAAGTTCCGGGCGTAAAATCCATTGGCCCTGCCAGTCCTCTGGTAAAAGGAATAATCGTTGTATGTGAGGGCGGACTTCCTCCGTCGTTGGCCCAGGCGTCCCATTCCTGTCCTCTGACACCTTCCTGAGTCATAAGGTTTGGGAAAGTACGCTGCAGCCCTGTAGGCATTACCGGCTCGTGATTATTAATCATTATCTTGTATTTGGCGGCAGTTTCAATCACATGGCGGTAATGGCGGACAGCATACTGTCCACTATGCATCTCTTTACCATTAAGAAGGGTGCCTACATAGCCGGTCTTAACAGCATTAACGCCATGTTTTTGATATAATTCAAAGGCATCCTCAATCTGATTCTCGTAATTAATAACATTGCCACCCGTTTCATGATGTCCAATCAGTTTAACCCCTTTACTAGCTGCATACTCCGTAATTACGGGAAGATCAAAATCAGAATATGGTTCTACATAACTGAATTCGTACCAGTTATCCCATCCTTTATTCCAACCTTCCACCAGCACACCGGAGAAGTCATGCTTAGCGGCAAAATCAATATACCTTTTTGTGTTTTCGGTTGTTGCACCGTGATCGGGACCTTCGTGCCAGGTGTGTTTTTTCATATGATAGGCCCACCAAATGCCGATATAGCGTCCGGGTTTAATCCATGACGTATCTTCTAATCTGCATGGTTCATTCAAATTTAGCATCAGCCTCGAAAGCATCAGCTCAGCAGCATTATCGGCTATTATCATAGTCCTCCATGGAGTAGTATGAGGACTAGACATAAACACTTTTTCGCCTGTTGACCAAGGCGTTAGATATACCTTTAAAGTATTATTGCCAAGAGGATGAAGGTTCATGGCAGCATAATCTGTAAGATTAGCTTCGTGAATAGCAAGGTGAAGACCATCGGCACACTTCATTGTCAAGGGGGTGCAGACCGTATCCAGCTCATTAATGGGCATTTCGCGGTATAAAGCCTCATAAGCTTCAGTATCATAAGGGATTGACCATGAAGAATGATTATCAGCCAAAGCAAATTCAGTTAACTCATCCATAATTACAAACTCAGCAAGGTTCTCTTGTTCAGGAAACTCATATCTGAATCCGAAACCATCATTAAAGACCCTGAAAGTAATATAGAAATGGCGCTTTAGTTCCCCATCTTCCTCAATGCGAAGTCTCATTTCATTATAGCTCTCTTCAATAAGACTCTCCTCGCCCCACACCGGTTCCCATGACGAGCTAAATGAAGCATGTTCAACATCTTCGATTGTAAAACCGGAGGACAGCGCCGGCATGTCTTTTAAAACAAATCCCAGAAAGGATTTATTTACAATGGCCCGGCTATCTTTAGTTATCGAATAAAAAACACGCCCATCTTCTATCCCAACTTTAGCCACTATTGAGGCATCCGGCGATTCAACCACGCTTCTTGGAACAGGCTTACACGATATAAAAACCGCAACTGCACAAAGAGTGATAAACTTAAAAGCTACTTTCATTTACTTGAATAATTAAAGATTTAACATAAGCCCTTGCCGGCCGCTTAAAACAACACCAATCAGCCGCTACATCAAAAATAAGCAATATTTGTTAAAGCCCATCCACTCAATAAGCGTCTCATAGCCTATGTTTTGCAAAAGCCGAAAAAAATGCTTATCTTTATCCGTTTAGGTGTTATACAAAGGAAAACAAAGAAAGGATAAGAAAATGATAGAAAAAAAAGGAAATGTAATTAAATCGCCTGATTTAACTAAAATGCAGGCTGTCGTGATTAATCCAAGGACTACTATTTTTATCACAACTGATGCAGATCCTGAAGAAGCCCGAACCAAATATCTTGAACGTAGGAATGAAGGCAAAAAGCCATAAAATAGAAAACCCGATGTCTAAGCATCGGGTTTTTTAATTCATAAATACTTATAATGATATAAACTTAAGCAAGCTTTACATTTACTGCATTTAATCCTTTACGTCCTTCAGTAAGTTCGAAAACAACTTCGTCGTTTTCATTGATAGAATCAATTAAACCTGAAACGTGTACGAAATACTCTTCTGAAGAGCTTTCATCTTTAATAAAACCGAAACCTTTGGTTTCGTTGAAAAACTTTACTACTCCTTTGTTCATAATAAATGATATAAAATTTAATGCCGCAAATGTAGATTAATAAATTGGATATATCCAACTTATGCAGCAATTAATTTCATTTTTCTTCTTAACAAAGCTTCTAACACTTTCTTTTACTAGAGGAAATGATATAAAAACACGATTTCTCCATCATAAGCAGATTTCTTATTTCCCTCAATTTCAAGCTTTACGCCGATATTAGCCTTAACAACTCCACGTAGATTTACAGCATTAATTACTTTTGCATGCAATCTCACTCTGCTGTTAACTAGTACAGCCTGGTTAAATTTAAACTTTTCAATACCGTAGTTTACCTGTAGTTTTAAGTTTCTAACCTCTACTATCTGGTTCCAAAGATGAGGAAGCAAGGAAAGCGTAAGATATCCGTGAGCAATTGTATTGCCAAAGGGCGATTCTTTTGTGGCACGTTGGCTATCAATATGTATCCATTGATGATCAAGTGTGGCATCGGCAAAGAGATTAATCTGCTCCTGCGTGAACTGATGATATTCTGATACTCCCAGGTCGTGGCCAATTAGTTTTTCCAGTTCTTCAAAACTACTTATGATTACTTTACTCATAGCTGAAAAAATTAGTTTTTGCAATTGAAAGGCTTAATATTATTATCTGTGTTATTCAATAGCTGACTTAGCGACAGGACGTTTCTTTGACCCATCGTAGAGATCGAATTTTTGATAGCGGCACTCCAGAGAACCGTTAAAAAGAGTATGCCGCTCGGCCGGTTTTAAGCTGATTACCTTCAAGGCTTCAAGGTTAGAGCTAATAATCCAGGCATCCCAGCCGCTAAACTTGCGTTTTAGCTGGTCGCCAATTAAAGTGTATAGAGCAACGATATCCTTCGATTTCATACGCTCATCATAAGGCGGATTCATTACCACTATACCATTTCGCCCCATTGGTCTGACATCGCTAAATGAAGCCACTGCGAAATCAATGTATTTCTTCAAACCGAAATCCAGGGCCGAATGCCGCGACACATCAATAGCCGCCAATGCAATGTCGCTGCCATTGATGCGCTCAGGAGGCGTTATAATCTGTTTATGAGCTTCTTCAAGTATTTTATTCCACAAATTAATATCAAAATTGCCCCATCGCATAAAGCCGAATTCTTCACGCTTTATGTTGGGCGCCATTTTTGCAGCTATCATGGTTGCCTCCATCACAATAGTTCCCGATCCGCACATAGGATCTAAAAAGGGACGACTACCGTCATAGCCTGCCAACAAAACCATGCCGGCAGCAAGTGCTTCATTAATTGGGGCAGGATGCTCTTTGGTCCGGTAGCCTCTTCGATTCAGAGGCTCACCCGAGCTATCCATGGAGAGGGTAAACTTATCCTCTGCCACATGAACATTTATCAGGAGATTAGGCCTTTGCAAATCAACCGAAGGCCGCTTGCCTGTTTTCGCTCTGAACTGATCGCAGATTGCATCTTTCACCCTAAGGCTCACATACTTAGAATGGGTAAAAAAGCGGGAGTAAACCACCGAATCAATGGCCAAAGTCTGGTCTGCACTAAGATAAGGAGACCAGTCATATTTGTTAACAGCTTTATACAACTCATCCTCGTTGCGAGCCGAAAAGCTAGTCAGCGGTTGCAAAATTCTTAAGGCTGTGCGCAAATGCAAGTTGCTTTTATACATCAACTCCTTGTTGGCATCGAAAGACACTGCACGTTTTAGTATCTGGATGTTTTTTGCTTCCAAGGCTTCCAACTCTCCGGCAAGGACAGCCTCTAAACCATGCAATGTTTTTGCCACTAATTTCATAGTCAATAAAATATTTTCAAAATATGGACAAAAGTAACATAAGAGTCGGATATGACAAAAAAGGATTGCCTTAAGTTAAAGCAATCCTTTATAAGAGTGTTTATTTCAATGTTTACTCAGCAGTGCCGGCCGCATTGCGCATTGACATAATGTCGCGGTCGAACAAGTAGATACTACCATCACCAATCATATTGAGCTTGTCGATGATAGCCTGAACCGACGCTTCCTCTTCAATCTGCTCTGCAACAAACCATTGAATCCAGTTGTGAGTGCTGAAATCCTTCTCTGCAAGGCATATTTCCACAATATTGTTGATAGATGCAGAAACAGAACGCTCATGCTCCAGGGATTGCTCAAAGACCTTCTTAACACCTTCAAACTTAGTCGGGGGTTTGTCAAAGCCGGGTATAATCGCATGTCCTCCACGCTCATTTATGTAATATACGAACTTCATCATGTGCTGATTCTCTTCAGCAGCCTGAGCGTAAAACCATTCAGCAATACCGGCCATTCCATTACTTTCGGCCCAGCTGGCCATTGCAAGATACAGATTAGCTGAATATCCTTCTTTTTCAATTTGGGCTATTAAAGCCTTCTCTACATTTTTATTAAGCATAATGATATGATTTTAAAAATTTGTCAATAATAAAAGTCGAAAATTACGCATTTGTTCACACTGAGTCAGCCTCTTCGCTCAATTTGGAATCATTCTAATTAAACAACTTTCATAAATGGGTGTTTATAATGAGATTTATAAAGCGGGCGAATATTTTATTTTTTGCCTAAAAGCACCAAAAAGAAAAAACGCCAAACCCAAAAACAATTAGGTAAAACGAAAAGTATCGTAATGATAAAGAAAGTACTAATAGCCAATCGTGGGGAAATTGCCGTTCGTATAATCCGTTCTTGTCGTGAGATGGGCATTAGAAGTGTGGCCGTATATTCAGATGCCGACCGTACATCTATGCATGTAAGATATGCAGATGAGGCATACCGCCTGGGAGCGGCGCCATCAACCGAGAGCTATCTGAATATTGACCAATTGATAAGGGTTGCCAAGGCAAGCGGTGTGGATGCAATACATCCCGGTTACGGATTTTTGTCGGAAAACACAGACTTTGCCAATAGAATCCGAAAAGAAGGGCTGATTTTTATCGGTCCATCAGCCGAGGCTATTACCGCCATGGGAGACAAAATGACAGCCCGCAATCTTATGAAAGCGGCCGGGGTTCCCATAGTTCCGGGCACAGATCAGCTTCCTGAGTCGGAGTCGGAAGTAAAAAAACTTGCCAAAGCTATTGGCTATCCGGTGATGCTAAAGGCTTCAGCAGGTGGAGGAGGTAAAGGTATGCGACTGGTAAAATCAGAAAAAGAGCTTATTCCATCTCTGCTGCGCGCCAAATCTGAAGCTCGCAATGCTTTTGGCAACGAGACTGTTTATATGGAGAAGTACCTTCTTGAGCCTCACCATATAGAGTTTCAAGTTCTGGCCGACAATCATGGCAATGTCATCCATTTGTTTGAGCGGGAATGTTCAGTTCAGCGTCGCCATCAAAAGGTTGTAGAAGAAACCCCCTCGCCCTTTATCACGCCTGAGCTGCGTTCGGCCATGGCCGGGCAGGCCATAGCTGCAGCCAAATCGGTAAATTATTCAGGTGCAGGAACAGTAGAGTTTTTGGTCGATAAGGAACGTAACTTTTATTTCCTTGAAATGAACACCCGTTTGCAGGTTGAGCATCCTATCACCGAACGGGTTACAGGCATAGACCTGGTTAAAGCCCAGATTAAGGTAGCTAATAATGAAGTTCTATCCTACAAGCAAGAAGATATAAAGCAGTTGGGTCATGCAATCGAGGCACGAATCTACGCTGAGGATCCAAATAATAACTTTATTCCGAGTCCGGGTCTTGTGCGCCATATATCAGAGCCTCGCGGACTAGGAGTTCGTACAGATGGCTATGTTTATGAGGGCTACGAAATACCGGTGCATTACGACCCCTTAATATCTAAACTGATAATATGGTCGCCCACACGTGCAGAAGCCATTGAACGTATGAAGAGGGCACTTTTTGAATACAAAATCACCGGAGTCAAAACCAATATCCCCTTTGTTCAAAGCATAATGCAGGCCGATGCCTTTGTTGAAGGCAATTACAACACTCACTTTATCGACGATAATATTGAAAAGCTCATAGAACCTGCTGACAACTCCGATGACAATGAGAATATCGCTATGATAATGGCCTATTTGGATTTCCAGAATGTTCAGAATAAAAGGATGGATTTCGCGAATAGCAAGCAGGTAGAAGGAGCCAATTGGAAGAATATTGGACGCATGTTCAGACACAACCCTTATTAAAAACCTAAGTTTTATTTAAAGCTGATTATAATGAAGATGCACGTAAAATCAGGGAAAAGTGAGAAGGCCGTTAAGATTATCAAAAAAGACGGCGATCTGTTCACTGTCTCGATTAACGACAAAATATACGAACTTGACGTAGTTAAAGTGGAAGAAGGTGTTTACTCCATTCTTCATAATGGAAACAGTATAAATATGGAGATGATTTCCATTGGGCGCCAAGGTAGTTATAAGGTAAATACCCTTTATAAATCATTCGATATCGATGTTGTTCCGGCAATAAACTTCGGCAAAGGGGGCAAATCCAAAGCTAACAGTCATCAACTGATTAAGGCACCAATGCCGGGGCGAATAGTAAAAATAAAGGTCAAAGAAGGCGATAAGGTTGAGGAAGGAACACCATTGCTTGTTCTCTCGGCCATGAAAATGGAGAATGAACTTCGCAGTGAGGGAAGCGGTGTTGTGAGCAAAATTTCTATTAAAGAGGATGATTTAGTAAAAGACCGCCAGATATTGATGGACATAAAGGAGTTATAAGTTATGAGTTATAAGTGATGGGTTATGAGTTATGAGTTATGAGTGATGAGTGAAGGGTTATAAGTTATAAGTTATAAGTGATAAGTGATAAGTGATGGGTTATAAGTTATAAGTGATGGGTGATGAGTTTGTTTCTATAAACATCAAACTCTGCCGGCATATTTCTTCTGGATGTGGGTATCCGACTTTGTCACCATCCGCAAACTCATGGGCACAAGACTACACCGCTGCCGCACGAATCGCTTGTGTGGCTTGCTGAGTGCTTAATCCCTGAGGGATTGCATGTGTATAGAAAAAAGCATGACCTGAAAATGTGCGACTCCGGCCGGAGACGGATGCCATGTGCGAGCAATTGGTTTCTATAAACATACGACCTCTCCGAGGTCTTTTCTATTGCAGGGTGTCGGCCCCGGGGTCAGTTGATTGAAAATACTAAAAATGAATAGCGCTGACTATCCCTGCCGCAAAGCGGCTAAATCTCAATAACCGTGGGTCTTAACCCACGGAAAAGCAAACAAATAAGAGTTCAGCCCCGGGAGGGGCTGAACAAAAGTGCGTATCAACAGCAATCTTGATTTTAGGCAAAACATTACTCTTTAGAATTGGCTAAATCCCATTCTTATCAGTGTTACTTTAATTTTATGTTTTAAGAAAAAGCCGAATTGCTTTTTTTTAGGGTAATCGCTGTGGTTTTATTATTGATAGCTGATAACTGCAATAATTTATCTATTTTTGCAAACTCAAAAATAGAAGAGGATGACCTTTGAACAAGAGATAAATAGACGACGTACTTTCGCGATAATCAGCCACCCCGATGCAGGAAAAACCACACTAACTGAAAAGCTGCTGCTTTTCGGAGGGGCAATTCATGTAGCCGGAGCTGTAAAATCCAATAAGATAAAGAAGACTGCGACCTCCGACTTTATGGAAATCGAGAAGCAGCGTGGAATTTCTGTAGCTACCTCGGTAATGGGTTTCGACTATGAGGGTTACAAGGTTAATATTCTCGACACACCCGGCCACGAAGACTTTGCGGAAGACACCTACCGCACCCTGACAGCTGTTGATAGCGTAATCATTGTAATTGACGTTGCAAAAGGTGTAGAGAAGCAAACTCGCAGGCTGATGGAAGTATGCAGGATGCGCAACACTCCCGTTATGGTTTTCATTAACAAACTCGACCGCCCCGGACGCGACCCCTTCGATGTTTTGGATGAAATAGAAGAAGAGCTGAAGCTAAAGGTTCGCCCCTTGGCATGGCCAATGGGCTCCGGTGGTGAGTTTAAAGGCGTTTACAATATATATGAGGAGAATCTATATTTGTTTTCGCCGGGCAAGCAGACGCTGGAGGAGGGAATTGAATTTAAAGATATTAATGACCCTCTCTTGGGCGAATATGTTTCGCAATCGGCCGCCACGACTTTGCGTGAAGAGCTGGAATTGATACAAGGTGTATATCCTGCCTTTGACAATAAGGCCTACCTTAAAGGCGAACTTGCACCGGTATTTTTTGGCAGTGCTCTCAATAATTTTGGTGTAAGGGAGTTGCTCCACGCCTTCTTGAAAATAGCCCCTTCACCGCGTCCTTCGTTGGCCGAAGAACGTATGGTAGATCCTTACGAAAAGAAATTCTCCGGCTTTGTATTTAAGATTCATGCTAATATGGATCCCAACCATCGCAACAGACTTGCTTTTGTCAAGATTTGCTCAGGACGCTTCGAGCGCAACACCAACTACAGCCATGTGCGCTTGGGCAAGCAGATGAAATTTAGTAGTCCCACAGCGTTTATGGCCGAGAAAAAATCTATAATCGACGAGGCATTTCCGGGTGATATCATAGGCATTCCAGATTCAGGCAACTTTAAAATCGGCGACTCCCTTTCAGAAGGTGAAGTACTCAACTTCAAGGGACTTCCAAGCTTTTCGCCCGAACTGTTCCGTTATATCGAGAATGCTGATCCGATGAAATCAAAGCAGCTCGCCAAAGGCATCGACCAATTGATGGACGAAGGTGTTGCCCAGCTTTTTGTGCACCAGTTTAACGGCCGCAAGATTATCGGAACTGTGGGCGTCCTTCAGTTTGAAGTTATACAATACCGCCTTTTGCACGAATACGGCGCCTCATGTCGCTATGAGCCAATCAACCTTTATAAGGCATGCTGGATAAGGTCAAACGACAAAAAGGAACTTGAAGACTTCAAAAAACGGAAAGTTCAGTATATGGCTAAGGATAAAAGCAATCGCGATGTGTTTTTGGCCGAATCATCCTATATGCTTCAAATGGCTCAGGAAGGCTTTAAAAACATAGAATTCTTTTTCTCTTCGGAATTTTAATTTCAGGGCAAAGCAAGCATAAGAACTTTGTTATTCCTCACAAATTACCTAACTTTGGTAGGGCAGGCGCATTGATAATGCGCTTGCTTAATGCTAACATTCAATTATCAAGACAAAAACAATGGAGAGCAATGCGCTTGAAGAAGGACTGCGATTAACATTAGAAAAACGGGTTGAGCAGAGCGATTTGGCAAGTACACAAGAGACTTCGCACGTTGAGGCTCTGTCAACTTCGAAATTAATAATGTTTATAGAGCGTGCTGTAGCCACTCTTATCGCACCATATTTGGATGAGGGGCAAGATACAGTTAGCTCGGAGATTAACATCAAACATTTCAAGCCTGTTGGGCTTGGAGGCAAGGTGCGTTGTATAGTTCATCTTAAATTTATAGACCGCAAGAAGCTGTTTTTTGATATTGCCGTTTTTGATGAGCACCACGAAGAAGTGGCCATCGGCGCCCACAGCAGATATATTATTAATCTTGATGAATTTAAGAAAACATTAAAATAGATAGGAATGGAGTTTTATGACGGGTTTTGGTTTACGTGGGTGATTGTTCCTCTCCTGATTTTTTTAGCACGTGTGTCTGATGTTACGCTTGGAACCATACGTATCGTATTCGTATCCAAGGGCTTTAAGCTCCTCGCCCCCATTTTGGGCTTTTTCGAGGTTTTTATCTGGCTTCTGGCTATGAGCAAAGTGATACAAAACCTCGATTACTGGTTATACTATGTAGCTTATTCGGCAGGCTTCGCGGTGGGCAACTACGTGGGACTTATTATTGAGGAAAGGCTGGCTCTGGGCTATATCAATCTGAGAATAATTACCATGGACAGCCCGGAAAAGCTAATCTCACGCTTGTCGGGAGAAGGTTTTGGCGTTACTTCAACTCCTGCAATGGGTTCACGCTCCAATGTTAATATAATAAACTGCGTACTAAGACGAAGTGACTATAAGAAAGTAGCTCAAATAATTATGGATTGTAATCCAAAAGCATTTTATACCATCGAAGATATTCGGGCTGCAAATCAGGGGGTTTTTCCCTCGAAAAGCCTTATGCGTGGAAATGGCAATTTCCCCTGGCGAAAAGGCAAGTAAAGCGGCCACCTTAAACTGTGGCAAAAGTTGCATAATTGTCCGCTTTTAGCTATATTTGTAATAGTTCATTGAAAAAGATTCACCGCATCAACTGCTAGTGATTGTTAAACTCAACACTAACTACATGCCGAGAAAGCTATCTGTTTCAAGGACAGGCCTCACCCTTCGGGGTATCTTCGGATACAGAGGATCTTCGCGATACGGGTGCACTCAAATTCCTGTTTTATAGGAGTTTAATTAGTCTCAGTTGGTGCGGCCCTTATAAAAAAGCAGCAAGCCGGGGCTTGCTGCTTTTGTTTTAAGTAAGATCATTATCACAAGTCGCGAAGAAGCAAGTTGGGAGGCATTTGCTCACGTTTTTTATGAATCTCATCCAGTACAGCTTTAAGCTTGCGATACTGAGGCGTCTCTTCAAAATGCAAATCGCTGAAGCCATCGTTTTCAATCATATCTATAATATGAGAAACGGTCATCTTTTCAATATTAAAAGCAGGATGATAGCCAAAGTCGGACTTCTTTCGTCCATAAGAAACCTTCACAAGCACACCTGAATCTTCGAGCTTACGGAGAACTTCAGACACCAAACGGGTAGGCAGCTTCAGTCCTACCGACAAGTCGGACATAGTAGGCGCCTCCTCCCCTTTCTGAAAGGCATCGACTAAATGTTTTACCACCAGGAGGCTGACCAGACGCCGATAATCATAACTAATATTGGCTGTGTCCAATTCATACTCAAAGCTCTTTTCATTCTGGAAGGCATAAGATAGTTCGGCACCCAATAATACTATTAACCACGACCAGTTTAACCATATTAGAAAGAGAGGCAGGGCGGCAAAGCTCCCGTAAATGGCGTTATACTTAGAAACTCCAACCTGAAAGGTTATATAGCCATACTGTAATGCCAGGAAAAGCGAACCGGCTATAACACCTCCAAAAATTGCCGAAGACACCTTTACCTTTGTATTAGGCATAACGAGAAACATAATTGAGAAAACCAGCCACATCAGGATATAGGGAGAAACCCAACTAATTAGAGGAGTAGCAATATCTCCAAGGTCAAAAAATTCAATAGAGCTGGTTAAAAAGACCATAAAGCCCGACGAAAGGAATAACAGAACAGTAGCAACCACCATAAAGGAAATATAATCGCTGAACTTCCTGACCATAGAGCGGGAAGATTTCACATCCCATACATCATTAAAAGACTTTTCAATATTGCTTAGTATTTTCATAACACTCCAGAGAAGAATCACCACACCAACACCGGCAATCATACCTCCCTTCGTGTTTTCCAGGTAGCTAAGAGCGAATTCCTGCAACCAGGCTGCTACCTCCTTATGAGCGGACAAGTTTTCGACCAGGAGGCGTTCAAGGGTTTCAACAAAACCAAAACCTTTGGCGATAGCAAAAGCAAGAGCAATAACGGGTACAACCGATAAAAGCGAATAATAGGTCAGGGCTGAGGCCTTAACCTGACAATCATCAATCATAAAGCGTCGAACAGCCAGGACAAAAATCCGGAAGATACGGATTAGACCAAACCTGCGCTTTGAAGTACTATCTTTACGAATACGCCATATATCCTCGTTGATAAAGCGGCGTATGGACTCAATTCTCTGTTTTAACACGAAAATAAATATAAAATTAAGAGAATAAAAAGCAGCAAGCCTGTAAGCCGGATTCTGTACCAAACAAGTCTGGCGTCTGTCATTAATCTGAGACCTTGGTCACCCAAAGCCTTTAGCGACCTACCCTTCCCGGCTGTTGCCATCAGGACGAGCAGCCCTGTACCCAAAGGGAACCGGGATATACATGGTCTTGCAACCCACATGGCGTACGGCTGCCACAGTCGCCTGCAGCACCGGTGGGCTCTTACCCCACCTTTTCACCCTTATCCTGCACGCAGGACGGTTATTTTCTGTTACACTACAATACCCTCGCGGATATCTTCCCGTTAGGAAGTGTGGCGCTCTTTGTTGTCCGGACTTTCCTCCTATTGTTTTCACAATAAGCGACAGACCGGCTTGCTGACAATCTATTCAATTCTAAAAGGAGCATATTTTTCAATCGGCACCAGGAAAGCATTTGGGTAGCCCAGGCTCTTCACCCTGTCCAGCTCGGCCTTAGCCTCGGAACCGTCAACATCTCCCACACAATAACGATAAATTTTATCACGCATATAATACTCCTGAACAGAATCAAACTGCTCGAATTCCGAGACATATACAGGATATCTCAATGCCGCGATCTGAACTGTATATCTAACACCAGCAATCGGATTGGCTGTCTTATCAACTACAGGCGCTTCGCTTGAAGAACCATTTAAGGTAATTTTTCGGGTGTTAAGAATAAAAGCATCCGTAAAACCATCAACTTTAAGGGCGTTCAAGTCATTGATTGCATCGCTAAAGCGCTGATAACGACCAACAGTATATCTTACGAAACCATCACTGCAATCATACTCAAAAACCTCCGATAGTTTGGCAAAAAAAGCAGCATTACCCGGTGGCTCCTTAAGTGCTACAACCTGAATAGTATAGTAAGGAGCGCTCACTGATTCGACGGTAATAATCTGGCGCGCACTCCGAAGGTTAGCTAATCTGTCGGCAGACAGGGGCCTCGCAATAAAAAGAATAAGCAGTAGTATAAGGGTTCTAGTACACTTCATTACTTTAAGGTTTAATTAGCAAGCATAATACCGTTTATATTTATCTAAAGAAAATCAAAGCTGCAAATTACTGCAAAAATCGCCAAACCACAACTTCTATCCTTCTGTTAGCCAAATGCTCTTCTTCATTACACAATTTCCCTCTTCGGCATTTATTCATAATATAGCGCTCTCCATAACCACGCGGAATAATATTGTCGCTTGGAACTCCTTTTGTCAACAGGTAAGATTCAGCTTTTTGAGCCATCCTTTGAGAAACATCCAGATTACTCAGCCTATCACCCCTGGCTTCAGTATGGCCGTTGAGCTTGATTACAACATTGGGATTGGAAAGCAGGTAGGCTGCCACTCTGTCAAGGATAACAAAACCTTCAGCAGTTATCTGCTCAGCTCTGTAAGGAATAGAAATACCACTTAACTCATTAAGTTCAGCCTGTTTAAAAATTGGCGTCATCGTTAATGATCCTGCAGCCACTTCATTAAGTTCCATAATATTAGCACTAATCTTACGGCTGTTAAACTCTTCTTTTACGAGTGAAATTTCAAACTCCTGTCCTTCCTTGCGGTAAGTGTCGGGTATAGCTATGGAAAAACGTCCATTGCTTCCACTGGAAGCTCTGCCAATAACAGCTCCACTAAAAGCATCAGCTAAGGTGACGCCGGCACCGTTAATAACAGTGCCGTTGAAGGTACTGGTAACAACACCCCCAAAGCTTGAGGGAAAAATAGCAAGATCAACCTTGGGTTCTTCAGCCACAGGCTCAATAACGACCGGTTCTGCAACTAAAGGCGCAGGCCTTTCAACAGGTACTTCAACTATTGGCTCAGGCCGCGCAGTAGCTTGTTCAACAACAGGCTCGGAAATAACAAGCGGCTCAGGCTCTGGCTCAGGTTCAGGCTCAACAGTTTCTTCCTCTTCTAAATATTGAACGTAGAAAATAACATCTTCGCTTCCATCTCCCTGCCTGTTAGTGGAAATAAATCCCATAGTTGGATCGGTAGGATTAATAACATAACCAAAATCATCCTTTGCAGAGTTAAAGGGCTGCATCATATTCTGAACATTGCCCCAAATACCATTCTGGTATTCGGCACGGAATAAGTCGAGCCCTCCAAAGCCTTGATGGCCGTCACTTGCGAAGTACAAAATATTATCCTTGCTAATAAAGGGATAGCGTTCATTGCCAAAAGTATTTACTCTAGGTCCCAGATTACTGGGAGTACCGTAAGTCCTGTTGGGTTTGCGTTCTACTCTCCAAACATCATTTTTTCCATAGCCTCCAGGCCGATTAGAAGAAAAATAAAGATACTTATCATCAGCAGAAACAGTTGGATAAGCATTATCAAACTCCTCCGAATTAAAAGGAACCTCCTTCTCATTTACCCAATCTTTGCCATCATATTGAACAGAGAAAATTTTTATTCTGTCACCACCTCCCCTGATACGCACAATACGAGTATAATACATCATACTATAATCAGATGTAAATGCAATTGCCCCAACGTGATAAGGAAAAACCAAATTACGTGAAAACAGACGTGTGTTGGCAATATTATAATCAACAACATCAGAATAATACAAGCTCAAAAAACTCAATCCCTGCTTATCCTTAGCACGATCCGAAGCAGTGGTCGATGCAGAAGAGTAAACAACGCCATTTCCATAAAACTGAATACCAAAGGACTGACCATAAGTATTAATCGCCGAGGGGTTAACACGAACATTGGTAAGATAATCGTCATTTTCCAAAGCCCACTCACAAGATGATATAAGCTCATCTATCTGAGCCTGCAATCCGGGGTTCTGCGGTCGTGCACGCTGGTACAGCTCAATAGCCCCATCGTAAAAGCCAAAACGGTGAGTTGCAGAGGCATATACAAAGAGGTCATATCCTGACAGGTGTCCATCCGCCTCCAAATCCATAAAGGCAGTAAAGGCGTCGTCAATGTTATTTAGTTCATAATAACAATGTGCTATCCTGATTCTATCCTCCACTGTGAATTCAAAATCACTGTCCATTAAGGTTTGATAATATTGCAGCGCTTCATAATACTCTCCTCGTTCAAACTGGCTAATTGCACGACGTAAAGAACTTTGCCCCGACACGTTTATCGGAGTAATTAGCAGCATGAACAGCAGTAGTGAGTTTAAGGCTAGTTTCATGAGATCTTTTTTTAAAATTTAAAAATAACGGATTGACCGCATACCGGGACGCTTGTTGAACGAAAAGTCAAACTGCAGCCCAATTTCATGTGAACCCGCTTTGGCATACTGATTTATAGGCGAAAAAGAATAATCAAATGAATATCTGACAGTAAACTGACGATTAATAATATACTCAAGCAGCAATACAGCCTCAGAAATCGTGCGATAAGACAGTCCAACCCAAACCTTGTCGGCCAACAGCACGTTAACGCTAGCGTCAAACTGCATTGGGGCTCCGTACACTTGCTTAACCAGGAGAGTAGGCTTTACCTTTACCGGGTACCAGTCAAAAATATACCCTCCGTACAGGTACATGTGCATATTCTTAAAATCAATTTGATTCTTATATCCTTCAGTTCCTATATCAAACTGGTTAGAAAAGAACTTGGGAATAGAAAAACCGGCGAAATAATTGTCAGCATAGAAATAGCTTCCAAAACCGAAATTGAAATTCAGTTTAGATTCTTTCCCGTCAAAGCTAGGGTCTCTTTCTCCCGTTACCGCCTTGGTACCGTCATTAACCCAGGAACTAAAGCCTGCCTGTAGTCCGAAGGATAAAAACTTATCATCACCGTCAAGACGAATCTTATAGGAACCGGCAGCAAACAAATCCAGAGTGTTAGAAAAGCCAATCTTATCATTTACAATTGAAAGGCCTATACCAACATCCGTATCTTCGATTGCTCCATGGACGTTAAGAGCCTGATTCATAGGCGCACCTTCAAAGCCTATCCATTGGCTTCGATGAATTAACAGTCCGCTAATTACGTCTCGTGTCCCGTTATAGGCCGGATTCAACAATCCCTGATTAGCAATGTAGTGGTTGAACATATATTGATCTTGTCCAAACGCTAATTGTCCTCCCATAATAAGAAGCACTCCTATAGCTATTACAAATTTTCTTACCATAACACAGGGTCTTACTAGAATCAAAGGAATTAGACTCCTTCTCATATCCGGGTTTTTATCTCTAACATTACTCTTTATCTTTTCCATTTATCGGCGTAATTCAACAAAACCGTTATAACGTCTTTTCTGAATTTTCCCTTCAATATTCTTGACAACTTCAAAAACATAGAAATACACCCCTGATGGCAGTTCCTTACCTATCGACACCATCGTTCCCATATTAGAAGTTCCGTCCCAACTGTTATCATAGCGCTTGCCTTCACTGCGGTAAACAATGGTTCCCCAGCGGTTAAACACCTCTAAAGACGATTCCTCGGTTTCGCCCAAGCCGCTAATAATAAACTTTTCGTTAATATCATCTCCGTTTGGCGAGAAGGCATTGGGCAGTAAGAAGGAGCGTTCTTCATCAAAATCCTTATTCCCAACCATTATAATAACCTTAGCCGTGGCCATCCTTCCGGGAACATCAATATTCTCGATAAGATAACTCAAAGAGTCCTTGCCGTAAAAGCTGGGCGATTTCCTGTAGGTCAACATTCCGGTAACGCCATTAATATCAATGTCAAGCATAGTATTAGCATCCGGTATATGAGAAAACCTAATATTACCGATCTCACCTGGCACATCTAAATCTGGAATATAATACTCGGAATCGTTTAATCCTAAATCAATTATTCCAACAAGCTCACCCGGTCCTAAATAAAGCGTATCTGCCACTGCAACAAGTTGTGACTGATATATGGCTGATACACCATCCATTAACCTTATACAACCAGCAGCGCTGACTGCCATCACATGATAATCGCCGGCAACATCGACTGTGCCAAAATTAAGCTCTTCCCCATCTCCAATCATGACAGGGCTATCCAAATAATCCGTAAGGTCAACTGTCAAATAATACGACGTAGCAATATCTGAACCGGAGAGAGTGATTTCGTGGACACCAACAGATCCGCCACTGCTTAGCATATAAGCGTTAGGAGTTGGGTTTTCTGTCACCCAAAAAGCACCGCCAGTAAAAAGCTCATCTGAACCCTGGACAATAATAGTGTATTCCATTGTTCCTTTTACAGGATTGATAAACGAGACACTGCCTCCATTACCTTTCAATACTTGCAAGGGAACTTCTTCATTGCCAACCTCAACAAGTTCATAATAAGCACCCTCGGTCGTTGAATTAACGGTAATAACCACGCCATCCTCATCGGAACAGTAAGCCAAACCATCTTCCGGAATATCAATATAATATTCACCTATCGGGGGCGCACATTCGCTTAGGTTAAATCCATACATTTCAGATAAGGTAACACAGCCATCGTTGCTTTGTGCTACAACAGTAAAGAATTGGTGTCCCAAAGCTAATGATGACAAATCCCACAGAATAGCCTCACCGGTGCCATCAATCTTAACAGTACCTGGAAGAACTGCTGCAAGATCAAAAGCATCATCCTCAACTAAGAAGTAGCTCACACCAATCTCACTAGTTTCTATCTCTGCTATTGCCTCATTCTGACAATATGCTGCTTCTGATATCACTACCGGTTGAACCGGTGATGTCCAGGTAGCTACAACTTCATAAGTCTCATTAATCACAACTTCACATGCTCCATCATAAGAAGCAAGTACACGGTAAGTTCCTGAAACAATATCTTCAAACTCAACAGACTCACCATCAGCAACCGGGCTAGCACTTGCAATAAGAGTGGCGCCATCATAGAGACTATAAAGAACATCAGCCTTAGTGTTTTCAAGAACAATAGTAGCAGCGTCTGCTGAACAGAAATCATTATCAGAAATGGTAACAGCACTAACATCAATTACAGGCTTCTCCTCAATATGTAGGATTGCATTCATACTTGAAGTACAGCCTTCAGGAGAAGTAGCTATTACACTATAATATCCCATATTGTTGATGTCAATGAAAGTAATAAGACCACCGTCGGATGCTCCTGTGGTTGACCCAACCACAGCTTTCGCACCTCCCTCAGTTGCACTGCGATACAGAGTATAATTAACACCGGGCTCTGATTGATTAATGCTTATCTCTACAGGCTCATCGGTACAAAATACCGGATGTGAGGCTGAAACAATATAAGATTCAGGTAATCTGTGGAATTGTAGATCAAATTCACCTAACATGGTTTGAGTACAAGCATCAACCCCATTCGAAGCCTCAATGATATAAAGGCCTTCATCAGAAATATCATTCCATTCCAAGGAGGAGCCATCACCAGTCTTAGGCGGGTAAACTTGCCCGCTACTTGTATTTATAAGCGTATAACTCACTCCTGATTCAGAACCATCGAGAGATAAAACACCAAAGCCATCACCTTCGCATAAATCGGCATTACCGGAAACGCTAAACCTGGCAATTGCACCTGCAATATTAACTTCAAACTCATTACTGAAGAATGGCAACTCACAACCATCCAAAGAGGCATGGACTACATAGGTCGCAGAATTATCTACAACCTGAGCGAAATCCACACTGGAAGATAAACCATCCGCTATAAAATAATTATTTGTAGCTGATGGGTTGCTATTCGCGTCTAATCTATAGAGCTCATAACGCACTCCTGCTTGAGGATTATTAACCGTAATGACAGAACCATTATCACAATCGGTTCCATCAACAATGTTAAAAGTAATACCATTTGTTTCGGGAAGCGCTTTTTCAATTACAGTAACAGGGTCACCCATTTGCACTTCGCAGGATGTATGCTCATTATCAATGGTTGCCATCACATAGTATTCACCGGCAGCACCAACGGTAAAGGAGACTAATCCACCATCACCAACTTCCTCAACACCTGTAAAGCCTCCTTCAAAATACAAGGCATATTTAACGCCTGATTGAGAACCTGAAAGTTGCAATACCGCGGCTCCTCCGACGCAATAACTATCATCACCGCCTAATTCAAACTGCTCCGGCAAATCATCTGCAAACAACTCAACACTTCCAATGTCTCCAGAACATGCGGTGCCCGGCATAGTGCCTCTAACTATATACACACCTGCTTCGTTTTGTAAGCCAAATGAGAGTTCAGGGTTACTATTTCCAATAAACGAAGGACCTTTTTCCTCACCGTTAAACCACAGTTGATAATGAACACCTTCCTGCTGACCACTAAGGCTAATTTCAACACCGTCAGTATTGGGGCAGAAATAACCATCATTGCCTGCAACAACATCAAAATTATAAGGGGCAGAATTCATTCTGATTTCAACAACGCCATCCATAGGCACCAGGCATCCTCCACCTCCACCGGCGGCCATCACACGATAAGTACCTTCTTCGGTAAAAGGACCAAAGATCATCTCTTCGCCACCCCCAATATAGGGCCCTCCAACCGCCGAAGCACCACGATAAACCCAGTATTCAACACCAGTAGTTGAAAGATCCAATATCAGTCTAACTCCTTCTTCTCCCTCACAATAATGTCCATCCGTTGGCAGAGAGCTTAATGCAAACGCTACAGGCATCGGGTCTATATCAAAATCAAGCACTCCGTTCATATCAGCTGAACATCCGGTAACTGGATTAACAGCATAAACAGTATAAGAACCTGCAACATTATAAGAACCAAAATTCAAAGGAATACCATTACCAGTCAGAGGTCCAGCAAAGACTGACCCGTTTAACATCAAATAATAATTAATACCATCCTCAGAATTGTCCAAAGAAATTTCAATCGGACAGCTGGTTTGAATACCGGTAGGAGTCATATTGAACGATTGCGGTACTTCATTTTGTGTAACTATAACGATTTCAGACCAACGCTCAAGGCCTATTGGAATTCTAGTCGCCTTAACACGGTATGTTCCTTCGGGAACATTGTCCCAGCCATAAATACCCTCAACAGGAGAAGGAGTAATCATTACCTCTTCATCCGGAGTGCCAATTTTATACAATTGATATGTAACATTCTCATCTTCATAAGATGACAGATATAGTCTCACACCTGCCTCATCAGAACAATATTGAGACTCAAGAGGCAAAAGATCAAAGGGTAGTGGGTAGGGAGTGGTTTCGATTATAACAGGCTCGCTTGTATCCTCACAACCAAATGTGCTACGAGCTTTAATTGATAAAACATCACCATTAACCAAGCCACTAATAACAAGAGAAGCTTCAGTGGTCCATCCATTCGGATTGCCATCATGTGGAAGACCATTAACTAAATAAAGGTAATCATTTCCACCACTGGCCTCTACAGTCACATCATCACCTTCTCCAATTATGTTTGAAGGCAAAACGTTAATTCCGGCAGTTGGAAGAGGATTAACAGTAATATCAATATTTGGAGAGATGGCATTACACATATTGGCATCCCTTACCACAACATAAACTTCATCTCCATCTTGTAACTCGGTTGTTACAAATGAATCAGAGGCACCCGATTGAAGTAAAATATCAACACCTCCGCGGATAACATAAAATGAATATTGATTGCCACCCTCTGCATTAAAGGTAATTGGGTCGCCCACACATATTTCAGTTGCACTTGATGTAAGGTTTACAATTGGCACAGGATGTACAATAATTGTAATATCCGGAGATGTTTCTTCGCAGCCATGTGCATTAACAACACGCACGCTAAATACGTCTCCATCTGCAGGATCAGTAATTTCTAAAGGATTCACTGCAGTTTCCCCTAAAGAAGTACCATTACGGAAAAACTCATAAAGCACTCCTGTATTTGCAGTAAGAATCAGAGTCTCATTTGCACAAATTTCAGTGTCATTTGGCGAAATAGTAGCAGTTGGAGTATTAACACCCAGAGTGATACTTGCTTGAGCACTACATCCAAAAGCGTCTTCACCTAGCACTACTACGATATCACCATCTGCCAATGTTGAAGAAGAATATGTATTTGCCACACCCGGACCCTGAACGGCAGTACCATTCACAGAAAAAGTATAATTATCAGCACCTCCGGCTGTGAATACAACTTCTTCACCAAGGCAAGCCATATTATCTGTTTGGTCGCTAAGAAGTGTTACTGTCGGAATATCACGGACAGTAATAGTTGTTTCGGCACTTTCAACAGCACATGAACCAAGCGTAATGGCCACTTTCACGATGTCACCACTTGTCCATTCATTCGAGCTATAGACATTGTTTGTACCTGACTGAACAGAAGCACCATTAACCGTAAAGTCATAAGAGCTATAACCGGAAGTGGCTGTGACAGTTATGTTTTCGCCATCGCAAATATCCGTCGAACTATAAGTAATAGAGTTGCTTGGGGCTTCCATTACTGTAAAGGTCCTCAACTCATCGTCAGTACAACCATTGGCATCTTCAACAAATACTTGTAAAGTATAATGTCCCTTAGCAAGGTTGTTAGGTATAGAATAGGTATTATCCGCAGAAGCAGGACCTGTCTCAATTATTGCACTTGTAGCTTCATATAGAATAAAGCTATAGGACAGGCCTCCACCGGCTACATAGGTTTCTGAAGTTCCCTCACATACATTTGTTGAACCGATAAGAGTGGCTGTAGCAAAAGTTACATCAACAGTAAGCGAAGCAGGAGCACTTTCACAAGTAATCCCATTATCAGTATCCCTGACCACAACGCTATACTCATCGGCATCAGAAAGTTGCGCGCCAACAATAGTATAAGTAGATGCTGTTGCTCCAACTATTTCAGCGCCGGCTTTGTACCACTGGTAAACATAAGATCCGCTTCCTCCTGAGGCTGTAGCAGTCAAAGTTAGATCAGCGCCAACGCAAACCTGATTTGAGGGATCGTTTGAGCTTTCAACTGTAACAATTGGTAGTTCATTTACCAATAAAGTGGCACTTGAACCAATATTGGCTGAACAGCCATTAGCATCTTCAACAGACACAAGGGTGTAAGTAAGATCTGAGGTCGGAGTGACTGCTAATGTATAAGTTGCACCGGGAATGTTACTCTCGGCTACGTCAACTGTGCCATTATTATAGACAAGCGACCAGGGAGTAGTTCCGGTAGTCAGAGTGATTTGCAAATTTGCACTTCCTCCTTCACAAACCGCTGTTGCGTCAAAAGCAATAGTCGCTTCAGGCTCAGGATAGATGATGAAAGCATAAGTTTCTTGATCGGTACAGCCATTAGCATCTTCAACCTCGACCATTAAAGTATAGCTGCCGGCTGCAAGTGAACTTAGAGTGTTGTAAGTATTGCTGATGGAACGAGCCTGAACCTCTGTACCATTCAAAAAGAAAGTATAAAAGTCTCCGCCTCCGGCAATGTAAGTCTCGCTTTCACCTTCACAATAAGAAGCTGAACCAGTCAGGGTGGCTAAAGGTAAATCGTTTACAACAACAGTTGTTTGAGCTGTTCTTTCACAACCTTCCCCATCAGTTACAGTAACAGTATAAACCCCGGCACTAGCAGAAGTAACAGGTCCTATCTCAGGATTCTGCTCAGTGGAACTAAAGCCATCAGGTCCGTTCCAGGCAAAGCTGTAGATGCCGCTTCCGCCGCTTACTTCAACTGTCAGTTGAACCATAGCCCCAACGCATACGGGGCCGCTATTGCTAATATTATCAATTACAGGTCGCGGATTCACTATCACATCAAAGCTTTCGCTTGAAGACCCACATCCATTATTATCCGTAACGGTAAGAGTATAAGTTCCCGCGTCGGCAAGCGTGGCAACAGGAATTGATAGCGTTGCAGAGGTAGCAACTGTTATAGCTCCTTTCTCCCACAGGTAAGTGTAAGGGCCAGTACCCCCGGTAACAGTAGGACTTACAGTAATAGGATCATCTTCGCAAACTTCAAGATCAGCTATTGGAGATATTTGAGGCCTTTCGTTAATAACAATATTTAAAGTAGTAGTACCTACGCATCCATTAGCATCTTCAACGGTTAAAGTGTAGCTTCCATTATGATTAGTTCTTACTGAAGACGCGATGACCGGGTTTCTTTCTGTAACAATCGTCCCATCAGGATACTCCCAGGTATAGGATATCATTGCATCGGGGCCGCCGTAAAGCTCTATTGGCTCTCCTTCACAGTAAGAGGGCTTGTCAGAAGTGGCAACAGGAACAGGTAAAGGATTTACAACTACCGTTGCTGAACCGGTCATTGTTGTTTCGCAATCTGTCTTAGAAAGATTAATCGCTGTAACAGTGTAAGTGCCTGCTACGCTAACAGTAAAATTTATAGGACTACCGGCACCGGTAATTGGAAATCCGACTGGAGTTGAATCATCTCGGATTAACTGATACTCCATTCCGGATTCAGAGGCTTCTAAAGTAAGGATTACACTCTCACCCTGACATATTTCGGCATCAGAACCAAATTGAAAAGCAGTAGGAGTCTTATATACAAAAGTAAAATCATTATTAGCAGTACCAACCGGAAGCCCAATATCACTTTTTTGAATATAACTAAAGTATATTCGAACTCCGAAATAGTCTTCTGTAACTCTATCAGGATAGAACCTAAACACGGTATTTTGTCCGGAACCAACATATTCACCCCAATCCGGATGGTTTTCTTCATCACCTACAAATGTTGTTATAGTCCACGTAATACTTGCAGCCTGAGGATCCCATAAAGCCGGGACCAAATCAACAAAACCATTTCCGGAGCAATACTCTGTTCCTAAACTTGGGATAGTACTGCCACCCCCCTTTAGTAAAAATCCATCTTCTATCCGTTTATTCTCAAAATACTCACTTATTTCACGCTCAGACCATTCTTGGGCAGAAAGGGAAATAATGCCCACGCAAAAAATGGTAACCGTAAGTAATATCCTTAGTAAATATCTGTCAATCATATCCTATAAATTAGGTTGATACAAGTCGGTTCGCTCAAATATTAATACACAAAAATAGTTTAATTCAGCTGCTTTCAAGACATTTTGCCTGACAAATGCAGCCTAAGGCTCAAAATCTCAATAAAAAACTGACAAAAACATTCAGCATATTTTTACGCTATACCTTAAAATATGTTACAATTCAATCCTGCTGAACTAATTCACTATATAAGCCGGGTTGTTCTTCCAGTGCTATTTTTGCAATCTTAAGATAATCACTAACCCATCGCTGAAGCTCCTTAAGCTTAACTTTTTTTAAGGAAGTCTCCTTTTTTGATTGGGTTTTTAATCGTTCGCAATTGAGTGAAACCATCTTTAACTCTTCCGTATCTTTAATCAAGCATTGAATATCCTCTTTAGAAATCCCAAACTCGGAGAGCTTTGCCAACCACTCTTCTTTTGCCAGCAAACGATTAGCAAACAAGGCAACCTGGTCAATCCAGGCATCCAGATTTACAGCACGAGGGCCGGTCAACTGCAAGGCTTTAGAACTAATAGCGTCCTTATCAAAAGCAATACGAGCAATCTGCAAGTGTTTCATATAGCTCTTTCTTAATGCCGCATGGAGTTTCTTCCGTTGCCGGTGAGCCATCACTTTTTGCTGAATAACATCTTCCTGCTTCTCGCTTGCCTCTGATACAGCGGCAAGCAGCTTCTCTCCTTTCTTAAGGCGTGCTTCATTAAAGCCAAATTTAGCCGTAGCAGCACTAATGGCTGAGTTGCTAAGCGAAGCTCTTACCAATGATGCCACCCGTGACATATATTCATCAAACGATAATTTTGAAAAATGCATCGTTAATTTCTTTTCAAATAGATAATTCTACAAATATTTACAAAAATATTTAATATATCAAAATAATATTAGCAAATATTTAAAATAATATAGCATTTTATATTAGTTTCTAAGGTATTTAAAAATTTCAATTCAAATTTTTATTAAGCTTCAATATATTATTAAGAGATTCAAAAATATTTACCTAACTAAAAATTATTAAATATATATCAAAATATTATATTACTACAATTGAACCATTATAAATGTAGTCGAAAATTCTTATAAACTCAAATAATATCAATATAGAATATAATATTTTCATTTTATACTGCAATATTCAAAAATAGATTCAAAATTTGTTAGAAAGACACATAAAATTATTGACCGATTATCATTATACATCTACTTATCAGCATCTTAAGCACTAAGTTAAGAAGGGCTGAAATTCTATATTAGCTGAAAATAAATCGCTTATTCAAGCTTTCTATTTCGACCGGAAAAAAGCATCTTTGCAAGCTGAAAAAACAGAATGAAGAACGAGCGATTCAGAATATACGAAAGTCACTATAAGGCAAACTTCTTACTGGCACTGCCGGTGATTTTTTCGCAGCTGGGGCAGATGATAGTTGCACTGACGGACAATCTGATGGTTGGCCGCCTGGGTGCTGCCCAACTGGCAGCAGTTGCCCTTGCCAACAATATTTTTGTAGTAGGGATGATGTTTGGTTTGGGGCTTATAACCGGACTCACACCACTTGCAGGTAAAGCGATAGGGGCAAAAAACAGGCTTGAGGCCACTGGCTGGCTCAAGCAGGCAGTAATAACCCATCCCCTTTCCTCTCTCCTACTTACCGGAATTATGGCGATGGGATTGTTAATCATGCCTCATATGGGGCAACCCCGGGAAGTGGTTGAACTGGCACTTCCTTATTATATGGTATTAGTAAGCTCTATAATTCCGCTAAACATCTTCTTTCTTTACAAGCAATATGCTGAGGCTTTGGGGAATACACATATTGCCATGGCTATTACGCTAATTTCCGGTCTATTGAATGTGTTCTTTAACTACCTTCTTATATATGGAAAATTGGGCTTCCCTGCCTATGGAATTGTAGGAGCGGGATACGCCACCCTTATCAGCCGTATTTTTATGGCAGTGGCAGCCATTTACATCTTCTTCAGGATGGATTTTTTCAAGCCCGACAGAATAAACTGGAAACTCTCATATTTCAAATTCCGGCAAGCGCTGGAATTACTAAAAATAGGGCTTCCGATCGGGGGTCAGTATATAATAGAAATGCTGGCATTTAGTATAGGGAGCTTTATGATGGGATGGTTGGGTACAAAAGAACTGGCTGCCCATCAAATAGTAATGAGCCTGGTGAGTCTCACCTATATGATATCTTCCGGCATGGCCTCGGCGACAACTATAAAGGTAAGCCATTTCAGAGGTCAGCATAAATTAAAGGCAATGAATAGAGCCATTTATGCCTCAATTCACATGGTGCTGTTTTTCATGCTTTTCAGCCTCTCATGTTTTATCATTTTCAGATATAAAATTCCCGGACTCTTTGTGCAAGATGCAGAAGTAATAAGTATTGCAGCAGGCCTAATGCTGATTGCCGGAATGTTTCAGCTATTTGACGGACTACAGGTTACCCTCCTTGGCGCTTTGCGGGGAATGGAGGATGTGAGAATTCCTACGATTTTATTAATAATAGCCTATTTTGTAGTGGCTTTACCAACAAGTTATTTAGCAGCATTTGTGTTTGATATGGGCACTAACGGAGTATGGCTCGGATATCTTGTTGGACTATTTTTAGTCAGCGTCCAGCTGTTTATTCGTTACAGATGGAAAGTAAAAAAGATGAGCTAAATAAGGCTAACCTCCCTTTCAAGAGAAATATCAAACTTATCCTTTACATCTCTCTCGATGCTTTGCGACAGCTGATAAATCTCTGTTCCGGATGCGCCTCCCAAATTTATAAGCACCAAGGCCTGATCTTTATGAACAGCAGCTTTGCCGCTCACACGTCCTTTCCATCCCAGCTTGTCAATCATCCAGGCGGCAGGAATCTTAACCTTAGCCTTATCAGAGGATTCATAAAAGGGCACATCATCATACTCTTTTTGGATGTTCTTCAACAGTTCAATATCGACAATAGGATTTTTGAAGAAGCTGCCAGCATTTCCAAACTTAGCCGGATCAGGAAGCTTAGTTTTTCTTATTTCAATAATAGCTTTGCGAATATTGGAAAGGGATGCCTCGCCATAGCCCTTCAAGGCAGTTTTCACATTGCCATAATCAAGTTTAAATACAGGCTTTAACTGAAGCTTAATATAAACAAAGGTAATTATCGCCTTATTTTTAAGCTCTTGCTTAAAAATGGAATTGCGGTAATCAAACCCGCAATCTTCCTTGCCAAAACAAACTTCTCTGCCGTCTTCAATTAAAACGGCATCACATTTCACAAAGACATCATTAAACTCAACACCGTAAGCTCCAATATTTTGAACCGGGGCAGCGCCAACATCACCGGGTATATAAGAAAGGTTCTCTATTCCGCCAAAGCCCTTATCAACACACCACTCAACCAGCCGATCCCATTCCACTCCGGCTCCTGCTCTGACAATAACGCTGTCGGCATCTCTGTCAACGACCTCAATACCTGAGATAAGTGAGTGAAGCACCACTCCATCAAAGTCACTCAAAAAGAGCAGATTGCTACCACCTCCCAGCAAAAGCATCTCATTATCTTTGCAAAGAGGGTTTTTAAGTATCTCTTTCAAATCCACAATCGAGTCATACTCGAACAAATATTTACAATTCACATCAATACCAAAGGTATGACGCCGGCGAAGTGAGTTGTCCTGATAAAAGCGTATCATTAAAAAGTGTTATTAAAGAGCTGCCAAATTTAGTTAAAATAGCCGGATGAATAGTAACTATAACGGCTTCCCGAGACAGCCACGTCATTAAGAACAATAGCCAGACCCTTGACTTCATCCTCAATCAAGTTTGACATAGTTATTGACAGATGCTCCTTTTGAGTAACACCGGCACGAACCACGAAAAGGTTACAGTCGGCCGTTTCCATTAATAGCCTGCCGTCAGACACAAGGCCTACCGGAGGAGTGTCAATTATGATGACGTCAAACTGCTCTCGCAGCTTTTTTATTAACTCGGCCGTCTTGCCTGAAGATATCAGCTCGGAAGGGTTTGGAGGTATCACCCCGGCAGGAAGCACATATAGATTTTCTAATTTCGTGGGCATTATAATACTGCTAAATCGAGTTTGCCCTATAAGGTAACTACTAATTCCGGGAACAAGACTTAAGTCGAATATTTCCGACAGTCGCGGTTTCCTAAGGTCAAAGCCTACCAGTGCGGTTTTTTTTCCTGAAACGGCAAAGACCGCCGCCAAGTTGACAGCACAAAAAGTCTTACCCTCTCCGGTATTTGTAGAAGTAACGGTAATTACGTTGCCCGTTTTCTGTAACAATAAAAATTTCAACCGTGCCCTAAGTGAACGAAAAGACTCGGACACAACAGAGTTGGAAGCAGTCAACAAAACATTCTCATGTTCTTCACGACTCTTCAAAATTTCACCTACAATTGGCACATCCCTAAACATGGCAACAACATCTTCCCGCCCTCTTATGCGAGTATTAAACATCTCTCTAAAGGCTATAATCAGCACAGGAATAAGAAGTCCAATCATCAAGCCCTTCGAGTAGTTGCTTTTTTTGGTTGGAAACACGGGACTGCCAACCGAGGCCTGATCGAGTACCTCGTTATCAGGGGTGTTGGATGCTTTTGCTATCTGAGTTTCAGAGTTTTTCTGTAAGAGAAAAGTATAAATGGCGTCGTTAAGTTTGTGAGTGCGTTCCATAGCCAGATAATCACGCTCCAACTCCGGCAAGTCGCCAATTTCAGAATTAAGTCGCGCAGCATGCCTTTGCAACTCTTTTTGCTCCATCCGGATACTCTCCATCTGCTGTTCTATGGCGGTAACAAGCGACTGCCGCGACAATTCTATTTTCTTGTTGAGTTCAAGCACATAAGGATTATTTTTCCCTGCCTGTTCACTAACAATTCTACGCTCATTGAGCAAGTCAAGATGGTCTCGAACGAACTGTTGAACAAGGGCGGCAGGCTCGGAAGAGAAAGCAGGTAACAGATAATCATTTTCATTGAAATTGTCACTTAACAGTCTGCCGCGTATGTCTGAAAAATATGCAAGGCTAACATCTAAAGTTCTTTTCTCCCTCTCCATTTCAAAAAACTCTTCCGACAACTTAGTAGATATCTCCGATGGCATCATAAAGCGATTTTCCCGCCTGAAATCCATCAGGCGTTGCTGCGTAATCTTCAAAGTGTCTGACACTTGTTCTAACTGCCTTTGGATAAAAGTCAGAGAACGATTAGCAATATCATTTTTCCTCTCAAGGTTATTGATTATTACCTCTTCTGAAAAGGTATTCAGAAACCTGACAAGTTTCTGAGGCTGATGACCCGACACCGAAATATAAATTATAGAGGAACCTTCCCTGTAAGGAGAAACTGAAAGCGAAGAACGCAATGTTGAGGCTATCGACGAATGAGAGTTAAAACGAAACATATAAGAGCCGGGAGCAATACTGCCTTCCGGAGATAAAGGATTTACAGAAAAGGAAAAATATTGATGCTCAAGTTTTTCGCCCGGCTTAATCTCCTTGTTGAAATCAATAGGCGCTGAATAGCCAGTATTTTGCGAAGTCTTAAATATATGAAGATGATCGCCATCGCTCTTTACAGATAGTTCTGCCTTGCCATCGGGCAAAACCAGAAGATTAAAATTACTATTCAAAAGCTGGGGATGAAGTGAGTCAAACTCAACTACAAAGGGCGTCTTGCCATAAAGCTCGGTATCCTTTAGCCGCCCTTTTGAATAGTAAGACACTGCAAAATCGAGCCTATCCACGGCCCTTAATACCATAGCGTGGCTACGAATAATAAAGCTCTGGTTTTCGAAATTCCTAAGCTCAGGTGAAAGGCCAAATCCTTCGGTAAGTATAGGGCTTGAATAGTTTCGCTCCTGATCAACCTTAAATATCATGGTGATTGAAGCACGATAGACAGGAACTGTGTAGCGGTGGTAAATCCATACAGCTCCTAATGCCAGTGGCACAAATATCACAAACAAATACCAGTTTCGTAGAAGCAGTCTGGCTATTTTCCTGATGTCGGAAAACCCGTCATTTGCAACTCCTTTTCCGTGGATATTAGCCTGATGATTTACTGGAATGGCCATGCCCCTTTCTATTATTAATAATTAAAAAAGCTAAACTATAAAAATTCTGTCACAACTCGGGCATAAAACTTCGCCGCAGTCTATTTGCCGCTAAAAAATTGCCCCAGTTTGCTGAAATTTTTGCTTAAAAGTGTAAACAATCCACCTGCTTTATTCTTGCGAATGGCTCTGTAATCCTCCCTTGATTTTTGAATTATACCCTTAAGACTTCTATTGCTGGCGCCGCCGATGGCCATATAAACCAACACTTCGGGCAAGTATGCCAAAGTAATGTCTTCTCGAAGCATAAGGCGCAGCAGCCACTCATAATCGGCAGATATTTTATATGAAGTATCAAAATATCCTACTTTTTGCAAGACTTCCCGGCTAAAATAGACGCTTGGATGCGGAGGCATCCAGCCTCTTCTGACCTTAGATGCATCAAAATTTCCACTTTTCCAATTTCTAAATATTTGCAGTGGCTCAAAGGAACTTACATACTGCAAATCACCATAAACGGCATCAGGGTTTTCCTTGTCAAAAAGGCTCGCAATCTTGCTCAAAACCTGAGTGTTTGCAAACCTGTCGTTTGCATGAATAAATCCTAACACCCGCCCTTTGGCATAGCTAAGACCCTTGTTAAGCGCCTCATAAATTCCACCGTCAGGCTCGCTTACATATAAACTGATTAGGTCTTGATAATCCTTTACCATCATGGAAGTATTATCTTTAGAGCCTCCGTCTATAATGATATACTCAAAATCTTTGAACTCTTGCGCCCTAACCGATTTGATAGTCTCCTCCAAAGAATCGCAAGCATTGTAACTAACAGTAATCAGTGATATCAACATGAGGCATCAGTTATGGTATATTAGCCGTAATCCTACTTTTATTACGCATTTTCCTTAGTTTTCGGCGAATTGCAAGAGAAGGAAGCTGAAACACAGCAATACCAAGCACCATATTTAGCAGGAGAAGGCGGATAGTTCCGAAATCCTTTAAAAGGAAAGATATGGCGATAAAAAAGATATTGACAGCCGCGAGCATCAGGGCAATTTTCAAATGTGAAAAACCAAGTGTTAAGAGGCGATGATGAATATGGGTTTTATCAGCTGCAAAAGGCGACTGGCCTTTTGAAAGACGTAGGAAGAAAACTCGTAAGGTGTCAACAACGGGGACAATTAATATTCCCAGAGCCACGCCCGGTGCCGAAGTCATTATGTAGTTTAATGAGGGTCTCAGCTCCTCAACATTAAACTCCATAAATTCAATAGCAAATACAGCTACCAGAAAGCCTACGACGAGCGAGCCCGTATCGCCCATAAATATCTTCTGAGTCTTCGAAAAGACATTAAAATAAAGGAAGGCCAACAAAGCTCCAACCATTATTGCCCCCAAAACCGGCATCATAATATCTCCGTTAATATAGAACCAAACCGAGAATCCTATAATGGTGATAATGCCGGTAAAGGCTGCCAGTCCATCAACACCATCAATCAGGTTGAAACCATTAACAATAAATACAATAAAAAGCATTGAAAAAGCCAGGCTTACGAAGTAATCGGGCTCTAAGCCGAAAAAGCCATGAAAATCAGTAATACGCAGATTGCCAAAGCCAACTATAATAAGGGCAGCCAAGACCTGGCCAATTAGTTTCATAATCGGCGCGGTTACAAGTATATCATCCTTTATACCTATCGAAAAAATTATCAGCAATGATGGTATCAAATATGGTATAGAACGGAAGTCAAACCAATCCAGATAGACCGTGTAGGTAAAGAGGATGCCGAAAAATATAGCCATACCGCCCAGAGTTGGCACTCTTTTCTTGTGTATATGACGCTTGCCGGGTTCATCAAACAAGCTTTTGGAATAGGCGACCTTCAGGATTGTCGGTATGGACATAAACACCAGTATAAAGGCAACCATTCCGCCAAAAATTATCTGAAGAATCTCATTGTAGTTTATTGTCATTTTTGTAGATAAATGTAGCGACAAAATTAGTAAAAAAGAGCTGCCAATAAAAGATTTATAGTTCATTTCACATGATATTACAGTCATTTAATCAAATGCTTTATGAATTATAAAAAGAAAACCTAAATTTGTAGCTAATAATGACAACCCAAACAGTGCATCAATTGTTATCGTCAGAAGTTTCAGTTAATGTATCTTGGTTAGGAGTAATCAATTGAATAATAATACTTCAATTAATGAGCATAAAAAAGAGTCATGCGCTTCTTGCTATAGTGGCATCGCTATGGATGTTTAGTTCTTGTATTCCTCACAAGGAAATCCTCTATTTTCAAGACCACGACCAACGCGCAGGATACAGCAATCCCTTTGGCGAGCCGGAAACAATAACTGAAAAATATATCCTTCAAGCTAACGATGCCTTGATTATCAGAGTCAACACGGCAAATCCCAAGCTGTCGGAGTTCTTTAATATGGGCGGAACAAATCAAAATACTGCCGCGGTAAGCCAGTCGCCACTTTATACCTACCCGCTGGACGACAGCCTCTATATCGACTTTCCTTTTGTAGGAAGGATAAAACTTGACTCCTGTACCCGTCAGATAGCCACATCACGTATTATTGAAGCTCTTCAACCCTATGTCAGCGACGCCCAGGTAACAGTCCGTTTGTCCAACCCTTCTTTTGTTGCCCTTGGCGAGACTTCCACCCGCGGTCGCATCCCGATGGGACGCGAACAGATTACCATATTCGAGGCTATAGCCCTGGCAGGAGATGTCAGACCTTACGGAAAACGAAGAGAGGTAAGGATCGTCAGACCTACAACAGAAGGAACTCAAAGTTACTTTGTAGATCTTACCGACAAGAATCTTGTAGATTCAGATTTCTATTATATATATCCAAACGATATCATATATATACGTCCGATGAAGGCAAAAGCATGGGGCATTGGAGAGTCCTTCTCGTTCGGAATAGTCTCCTCGGTCTTAGCAATGTATTTAGCCCTCAATGCCATATTAAAATAGGCTTTAAATGACTCAAGCAACATCTAACCAAGCAAATAAAAACCCACTTAGCACAGGAGGCGGTATTATAATCGACTACAAAAAGCTTATAGCAGACATCCTAAGTTATTGGTGGCTCTTTGTAGTAGCGGTATTGCTCGCCCTTGCAACAGTGTATATTATTCACAGATACACACCGGCTGTTTATCGTTCATCCCTGACGCTTTTAGTTGACGAGCGAGGGAGCGACAAGACTCAGGCTAATATGATGGAGGGTTTTGGTCTTAGCTCGGCTATGCGCACCATTGAGAATCAAATAGCCATACTCACCTCCTGGGAGATGATGCGAAAGACTGTTGCAGAACTTGATTTTGATATTTCTTATTACAAAACCGGACGAGTCAAAAGTAGTGAGCTTTATGGAAACCTCCCCTTCAACATTGAGTATGACCCTTTTTCGCCACAACTGCTGAATGCTCACATCTATCTTACTGTAATTGACTCAGAGCGTTTCCGCCTTGATGTTGAAGCAGAATCGGGTAGTACATATATTTACGGACTTCAACGTAATGGCCCATCCAACGGGAAGATTGATTTTAGTAAGGAATTCAAATTCGGCGAATGGCTAAATACGCCATGGCTGTCAATAAAGGTCAACAGCCAGGAGCTTTCTAAATCGGAAGAGCGAGGCTATTACTTCCATTTCAACAGTCCCGACGAATTGGCTTCTATTTTCAAGACGCGTTTTTCCTATAGCAGGGCAAATGAAAATTCAAGCATAGTGCGCCTTTATGTGACTGGTAATAACAACTCCAAGAATTTAGTATTTCTCAACAAGCTTGCTGAAGTTTTTATACGCAATAATCTTGAAAGAAAGAACCAAATAGCCACTAATACTATCCAGTTTATTGAAGAGCAATTAATTATCATTTCAGATTCCCTCCTTGAAAAAGGTTCTGAATTGAGTCAATTTCGCACTGAACATCAGATTCAGAGCGTATCTGCTCAGGCAGGCATCTACTTTACACGCCTGGAGAACCTTGCTGAGTCAACAACAGAAATGATGCTCACGCAAAAATATTACGACTACCTTATAGAGTATTTCAGCTCAGACAGCGTGTTTGATGGCACAATTGCACCTGCTGTTTATCCGGTTGATAATAGCTCAGTTTTCCAACAGATAAACTATCTGATGGAGTTAAATATGGAGCGTCAGACTATCGCCGGAAGTGTAAGCCAGAATATCTCAAACCCCTATCTCGTCGAACTTAACGACAAAATGGAGGTTGCCCGCCTTACTCTTCTGGAGGCTATTAATAATCAGAAAGTGCTTATCGATAGAGAGCTGCAGCGTATCGAAGAAGAGCGAATTTCAACTAACACTGCTCTGTATCAATTTCCTGAAAAGGAACGTCAGCTTTTTGGCATTGAGCGCCAATTCGACCTCAATAATGAGGTTTATACCTTCTTGCTGCGCAAACGCAGTGAGGCACAGATACAAAAGGCTTCCAACACGCCCGACCATTCCATACTGGAGACTGCTCGTCCGGCGGGCCAGGTTTCGCCTACTGTAGCCAGTGACCGCCAAAGAGCGGTGCTGGCAGGACTTGTCTTGCCCCTTTTGTTTTTGCTTATAAAACAAGTGGTTAACAACAAAATATCCGGAAGCGATGATATTGAGCGCATTACAAAGCTTCCCATAGTTGGACACATTATTCACAATAATAAAGAAGGCAGTAATGTTGTCGAACTTCACCCCCGCTCCGTTATTACCGAGGCATTCAGAAGAATTCGTACACGGCTTGAATATATGAACGGGGATAAAGGGTCTCCTGTAATTGCTATCTCTTCATCGATGCCGGGAGAGGGCAAAACTTTCTGCGCCCTGAATTTGGCCAGCGTCTTTGCTATTTCAGGAAAGAAAACCCTGCTTGTGGGCTTTGACATGCGCAAACCTGGACTTAACAAGGTTCTGAATATGGATAGCCAGCTTGGCCTTTCAAACTACCTGATAGGAAAAGCCGAGCTTAAGGATATCATAATGCCCAATGGCGTTGAGAACCTTTTTGTTCTACCTTCGGGAGCAATACCGCCCAACCCTTCCGAGCTTATCGGTTCGGCCCGCGCCGAAAAGCTTTTTGAAGAGTTAAGGTCAAACTTCGACATTATTTTACTTGACACCCCGCCGATGGGTGTAGTTGCCGATGGTTATTTATTGGCCCGCTATGCCGATTCAGTAATCTTCCTCACCCGGCAAGACTTCACTATCCGCAATGTTCTCGCCCATACTATCAAACAGATGCAGGATGAGGGCATTACCAACGTGGGGATTTTGATAAATGATGTCCAAATCAAAAAGGGGCTTTTATCTTACAACTACAATTATGGATATGGATATGGTTATCACTATGGCTATAAATATGGTGGCAGCGATTACTATGAAGAGTAAGCACCTGCTTAGGGCAGTACTGGTCTTTGTCGCCCTGCCAATGTCTTATAATGCCTTTGCTCAGCAATACAGCAAGTATGACAATCCTGCTTATGATGCTATAAGCCGGGCTCTTTACCGACCCGCTTATAATCTGCACACCTCCATTAAACCCTATCGCCTGGATCAGATAGAGGCATATTTGAATACAGATTCTTTGATATTTCGTGACCTGAAAAGGCCACAAGAGCCTATGAATATTTGGAAGCGTATTATTCACGACGACATTTTTAAATGGGAGTTTAAAGGTGATGAGCCTATCACTATTGCTGTTAATCCATATTTCAACTTCGAACTTGGAAAAGAGCAGGAAGAAGGCAAAAATATATGGGTCAATACACGAGGCCTTACGCTCGAAGGAAAACTTGGCAAGAAGCTTGCTTTTTATAGCGCCATTTATGAGAATCAGGCAGTGTTTCCTCAATATATTGACGAATTTATAGATACTCGCGGAGTCGTGCCGGGACAAGGGCGTGCCAAAACCTTTGGTGACAATGGATGGGATTATTCTCAATCTTCAGGCTACCTATCCTACAACGCAGGCAAATGGGTTAATATGACTCTGGGCTATGGCAAAAACTTTATAGGCGACGGTTACCGCAGTTTATTGCTGTCGGACAACAGCTATAGCTACCCTTATGTAAAAATGACCACCACTTTTTTGAAGGTTCAATACATGGTCATGCTTGGTCAGTTTAGCCATATCGACAAGCTGGAGCGCGCAGGAGATGAACGCTTCCCTTACAAGTACGGAGCATTTCATTATTTAAATTGGAATATAGGGAAACGACTATCGCTGGGCTTTTTCGAAAGCGTTATATGGGCTGCCCAAGACACTACCGGATACCGTGGTGTCGATTTAGGATACCTTATTCCGGTCATAATTTATCGTCCCGTTGAATATAGTGTAGGCTCACCCGACAATGTGGTTATAGGACTTAACCTTAAGTATATCCCCTGGAAGGACGCTGCTTTTTACGGACAATTTGTAATGAACGAGTTTAAGCTCGACGAGATAATGAGCGGCGAAAAGTGGTGGGCTAACAAGCAGGGATTTCAAGTAGGTTTTAAAAACTACAACTTTTTGGGACTGAAAAATTTAGACCTGCAAACGGAATATAGTCAGGTACGGCCTTTTACCTACTCTCATTATCAACCGATAACCAATTTCGGCCATTTTAATCAGGAGCTGGCTCATCCGCTTGGCGCAAATTATCGCGAAAGCATATCATTTCTCAGCTACCGTTGGAACAGGTGGTACCTGCATTTAGAGGCCATGTATGCCATTCACGGTAAGGATTACTACGATTCGAGCCGTCCGGCTGATGATCAGATTAGCTGGGGAGGAGATATTTTCGTTTCTAATATGAAGAGATATGATTCACACGGGCATGAGATAGCTCAAGGTTTAGAAACGACGATTAAACATGCTGCGGCATCTGTTTCATTTCTTGTTAATCCCAAAAGCAATATGAATATAAGCGCGGGGATACGCCTTAGAGACAGCAATAGCGTACTTGAAAACAAGCAAAATGTTATTTTTCATTTTGCCTTTAGAACCTCTTTAAGAAATTTCTATTATAACTTTTAGCCCCAAAAGTCAGCTGTTTGTTAGGCCACGATTGCGCAGCTTTATGGCAGGGTTGCCGCGATAAACAGAATTGGCATCCAAATCTGAAGAAGCAAGGCTTAGAGCACTGAGTACAGCGTGACTATGGCACACAACACCCGGAGCAACTATTGCCCTGGCCCCTATCCATACCCCGTCCTCAATAATAATGGGCTTCACTATAAGGTCGAAATGTGCCTTTGTAAAGTCATGATTCCCGTTGAGAATCAATGCTCCCTGCGAAATGCAGCAGTTCTTTCCGATTGTAACCTGACCCAGGCTGTCTATCCATACATTTTCGCCTATCCAGCTATAATCATTGATTGCAAGGTTCCAGGGGTATTTAATATTTACGCCGGGCTTAACTACAACGCCACTTCCAACGCGCGCACCAAACAGCCTCAGAAAGAACACCTTAAGACCTGATGACGGATTTAGAGGATTGATAAAAAACAAAACATTAGTTAAATACCACAAGGAGCGAACAAAAACTGTCCTTCCCGGCTTAAACCATGAGTTGTCATAAGCCGATAAGTCAACATTAACCTCATTGCTCTCCATACCTAATGCCATATTCGCAAATTATTCATAGCACTTTATTAAGGCAAAATTATAATAATTTCAGTAATTATCCTATTTCGGACATTTTGGTCTTGTTTCTTAGATATCTTATCACTTACTTTGTACAGCCAATTTAAAATTATTTGACCATGAGCAATAAGTTTGAAACAGAAAAAGGTGAAGTATTCATTTTTAGTGGATCTTCAACGTACGACGATTCGGGCTGTGGATGCGGAGGCAACTGTGCCTGCAAATCAGGCGGCGGCAAAGAGCAATGTGAATGCGGAGGCAGCTGCGACTGTAAATAAAACTTGGTAGAGACGCGGAGCTTCGCGTCTCTACATCTTTAATTTAAGATAGTCATCCAGGGCTAACAAATAACCAGAGAAGCCCTTTATCCCAAAATCAGTATTATAAGACCGGCTAAAATTCCGGCAAGCAGAAATGCCTTTCGGGTAATATTCTTTTCTCTAAAAAGTAAAGCTCCAAAAACAAAGGAGACAATCACGCTTCCTCGTCGCATTATCGATACTACCGATATCAGTGAGTCTTCAAAATCGAGGGCATAAAAATATAAAAAATCAGCTATAACAAGGAATACGCCAATTAGCGGGACGCTCCATCTCCAGATAAATGGAAGAGGATTAGTCATCGTTTTACGAATCACGAATACCAGGGGAGCTAAAAGGAGGACCTGGTAAATCGAGAAATAGGCCTGAACAGCCATGCGGTCAACGCTTCTAATCAAAAACTTATCAAAGAGGGCACTTGCTGAGGCAAAGAGAGTTCCTAATATTGCAAACCAAATCCATCGATTATTCTTAAAGGAAATACCTTCACGACTTCCAGCCACCGAAAAAAGATAAAAAAACAGGAAGGTAAGCAGCAAGCCGGTCCACTGCATCGGCGTCAATCTTTCTTTATAAATAATCAAGGCGCCCAGCAGAGTCCATACAGGAGCAGTAGCTCTAATAGGCGAGGCTATAGTAAGAGGTAGATGCTTAAGTGAAAAATACGAAAAAATCCATGACGTGAGGACAATAGCCGTCTTCAACAGAATCAGAAGGTGCTCACGCAGGGTAATAACCGGTACGAAAAATAAAGAGCTATCGTTTATTGAGCCCCATTTGGAAAGCAAGACCAAAGGAATAAAAATAATAGCGCTACTAAAGGTACCGAATAAAAGCACTAACCAAACAGCATTATCACGTAAGGCCTGCTTTTTTGTCACCTCATAAATTCCAAGAAAAAAGGCAGAAAAAACGGTAAGAACAATCCAGGTCATATTAAAGAACAAGTTTAGCCTACAAAAATACTCCTCTTTTTCGGCTATAATGCATCATTATAGTAAAATAAGCTTAAAAACCAGACGACAGTGAACTTTTAGCAGTGAAGAGTCAACAGTTTAGGGCTAAGCCCTTGAGAGTTAGGCTTTGAATATTTAATCACCTAATCATTCTTTCCTTATATTTGATAACAAACTCGTCTGCTTAGCCATACTTGGCTGTGACTGAGGGGCGTCTTGCGTGCCAGAACCCTAGGTAAAGCAATCAGTAAGCGATGATTTTAGCTATACAAAAACGAACTTTTTCAGAAAAAGTTCGTCAATATTAATATTTTGCGCTCTATTTTACATTCCTAATACAAATTAAACACTTAGCGATGAAGACACTAATCAGTTAATTATCTATCCTGTTTAGTATTGTTTTTTGCTCCTGCAATTTCAATAATAAAGCATCTATTGAATCCGACAATCAGGAAAGAATTATAGATATGCTAAATACACATACCAACTGGAAAAATCGTATTGTTGAGCCAACTACAAATTCTGAAAAAGCAATCAACTTATGGTTAGATTTGGATACTTATGCAAAGTACTACATCGAGAAGAACATTCATGGTTTCATTGCCATGTCAATCCCCAGATTCAAACAATATATTGGTGATTCTGCAATGATTAGTGCTACAGAGGACTATTTGAAAGTGGCTAATGATTATGATTATGTTTCAATAAAGCATGAGTTACAGGAAGGTGTATTTCATACTACCGAGAACTTAATCATAGCATCAGTTATTCAAACAAGAGAGTTTGGCACTAAAAATCCAAATGGCACAAATAGTTCGAGGTTTCAAGATGAAATAGTGGCTGTGTCGATTGATAATGGAGTTAACTGGCAGTTTGCAAACTTATTCCATATAAAACATATAGGCATTGATAGTTTTTTCCCAAACAATGACTGTGATTCAATCCTTACGTTTTTAGGAAAACAAGACAGGTAAGGTAAGGACAACAAAATCAATAAGCTTTCAGAGAAATTAAAAACATGTTTTGGCGGAAATAATTAACGAAACGACAATATGCAATATTGCAAAAGGCGGGTTTAGTGTTACTGAACCTTGCTGCCCCGCATCTCGACTTCGCTCGATGCATCGCATTTCGCTAGGTTTACAACCTTCTTTTATGGTCTTTAAGTCGCTTAAGGATTTTATGGCAAGACCACCCATGCTAGCATCTTCCCGTTTTTAAGCATTTGAACTTAAGAAATGGTTAACCTTACCTGATGTTCCAGTTTTAGGGCACTAGCCATAAATTCAGGAAAAAGCTCCCCGGCACGTTCAACAATAGTTGAGCTCGTTTTCTTTCTCAAAACTACTTGTGATTAATAAGATCTTTGTTATTTTTGAAAGTAGCTATCCTTTAGGGATTTAATTCAACACGCAGTCAGGCTAAGAAGATCAAGAGCTTAAAGAAAATTGGGTTCTATGATGATAATTTTGTAAATTAGGAATACAATTAATAAGGCTTGATATATGAAAACAGCATTGCAAATAGATATTACGTTTGAGCAAATACTTTCTATGGTTAGACAACTTCCAAAACAACAAAAAATATTGTTGACAAAAGAATTGGAAAGAGAAGTTATTGATTCAAAGCTGTCACGGTTATTAAAGACTTTTAAAACGAAAGACCTTGACCTTAAAACCATAGACAAAGAAGCGGAAAGTGTAAGACTAGAAATTTATGAAAAACAAAAAAGTTAAAGTCATCTTTGACACAAATGTTTGGATTAGTTTCTTGATTGGCAAACGCTTGCTAAAAATAAAGTATTTCATTTCAAATAGCAGTTTAGCGACTTAGCATTTAGCATTTAGCGGCTTATCAGACCAGGTTCTGAGTAATACAGCTGAATCCGGAAATTTATATCTACAGGACACCAATATCTACAAGTTCGATACTCAGCCAGTAATTATTGTATATGCCCTACGCTTAGCCAAAAAAAACTTAAATCACTTAGTCTTTTATATTTTAAAGTATTATATTTAAGCTATTAAGCGATAAAATGAAATATATCCTACTTAAAAACGGCACAATAGTCCAGCCGGAAAAAGTCATTAAAGGCGATATGCTTATTAGTGGCAAGAGGATAGTACTTATTAAACCTGAAATAGCCCTGCCCGATCCCGATGTTTTGATAATCGATGTTGAAGATAAATACATCCTTCCGGGCTTGATACATTTCCGCTCACCCTTTCTTAAAGTAGATGAATCCAACCAGGCTTCTACGATTTATCTTGCTCTTTCTCATGGCAGCACTTTCTTGATGGACACGCTTAAAATCTCTCAAACAGCGGATTACAAAACTACTATTGCCGGCACCATCGATAAAAGCAAGCCGATAATTAGCGATTTCAGCCTCCATCTGGACGCTTCGACATGCAGTCAGCTAACTACAGAAGCACTGAATCACTGCTATATACATGAAGGGGTATCGTCATTTTACTTAAAATGGAAGCATGTCCATAAAATAATTTCCGGCGAGTTCAACTCAATATTTGAGTACATAGCATCCAATCAACTCCTGCTTGTACTTAGTACTGCTACAATTAAGAAATCAACGCTTATTAGCAATCCCACATTTTTCTCTGTTTATCTTCAAACCCTGAAAGAAGCTGTGGCACATATAAAATCTTTCGGCTGCCCAGTTTTGGTAAGTGACCTGGTGTCGATTGAGGAGCTGGAAGTAGTCTTTGATAATTTCAACGAGGGCGATGCAGTTTTCGCAGCTGTCAGTCCTCCTGATTCAGCCAAAAACATTCCCGGCGCTTTCACTGCCGAGCAATTCACGAGTTTGGCTTCCAACGAAAATATTGTACTTGACCCTCCTCTTCTCACACCACCCATCAAGAGGGAGCAATTTATTGAAAACAGCTCCTCCTATTCTTTTATTCATCAACTGACAAAAGGCAAAAGGATCACAAAGAATAGTCTGAAACTCTTATGCAATATGTACGCCACGCGTCCCTCCAAGATTTTCGGTTCATATCCGCAGAAAGGGGCTCTACTGGCCGGCTCAGATGCCGATTTGATTGTATGGTCGCCCGTGAACGAAGAGAGTACAAATATGCGCGGTGCAAACACCTCGCTGTTAAGGGCTGATATCGACTCACTAATAATCAACGGACGCCTGATAAGGGGCAACGACCAGGTCAGTCCGGGACAATTAAATGGCAGCTATATTTTTCGAAACGCGATTTATGAAACGCTTTCAGGCGTGCTTAAATAATCACCATTGTTGCTCCAAAGCCATATTCGCGAAATGAGGCATCCTGATAGTTCAGTCCTTTATACTTGCGCTCCAAGAGCTTCCTGATTTCATTCTTCAAGACTCCATTTCCTACACCATGTATAAAAACTATCTTCTTACCTTTATTCTTCTTATTCTGCTCAATAACAAAATGAAACCTGTCTAATTGAATCTGAAGAATTTCGCTATTTGACATGCCCTCGCTAGAATCGATTAACTCATTGATATGCAAGTCAACCTCCTCCATTTCCGGAGTGTTTCTGCGCTTAGCCCTAACAGGAAGCTCCTCCCTCTCCTTTTCCATAATAATCTGCTGAGTATCCTTTGCCGAAAGAAGATCCATTTTTTTCTCCAATTCATTTTTAATCAGCGAAAAAAGTACTGCCGGCTGGAAAAAGAAATCATTTGCTCTAAAGCTGTTTTCCTTATAAAACTTTCGCGCTTTTATCTGTACCGAAGCCGACACGGGGTTGATAGCAGGAAAGCCTTTGCCTTTCTTAAATAAAATGAGCTGGATATGATAAATTATATCCAAATCTCGGGCTAAACTTTCTTCAAGAGGCAACTTGCTATTTGGCTCCATCATACCCTGATGTTTGGCATACATCAAACCATCCTGACCGGGCGATGAAATAAGATAAGCAACATAGTAATTGCTGTCATTGATTATGTAGGATTGCAACTTTCCCTCTTCTGTCTGATTATTACCTGTATTGATATAGGCCAGATAAAAACGGGGGTTAAAATCATCCTGACCGCTTTCTTCAAGTTCTTCATGATAGGCCTCGGCTTGCGACACATCCTCATTTACACTCGCTAGAACATTCGCAGAACCTGCATTATTATCGTCAGAAGAGCTGCTTTGTCCATGCTTTTCAACCACCACAACTTCAAAACCGGGAACCGGTATTTCAAAGCCATCCTCGTCTTCCACAAAAGCCAGGCTTCCCTCCATTCTGGTTACTATTCCGCCTCCAACTTCGTTTAAAAATCTTACTCTATCACCCTTTTCTACTCTCATTATTTAATATCGTTTAGTTAAGATGGCAAGTCTCATTATTTCTAAATTGATTGAATTAATGGCTCAAAGTTAAGTATTTTTGCTGCCATAAAACTAAAATCATAATGAGCATTCCGGAAATAAACATATCTGATTATCAGTATATCCTTCCCCCTGAAAGAATTGCCAGATATCCTTTAGAAAAAAGAGACGACTCTAAGCTACTAGTTTACAATAAAGGCCATATTGCACATTCGGCATTTAGGCAGCTTGCTGATTTTTTACCCGATAATACTCTTTTGGTTTTTAATAACACAAGGGTTATTAGGGCACGCTTGCAGTTCAAGAAGCAATCAGGTGCTCGTGTCGAAATCTTTTGTCTGGAACCATATCAACCTTCAGACACAGTCCTGGCTTTTCAGTCGCGCAGCCAGGTGCAGTGGATTTGCATGGTGGGAAATCAAAAAAAGTGGAAAGAAGGGCCCGTTTACGCGCAAGCTGAGCTTGGAGGTGTAACCATTGAGATAAAGGCACTTGTAATTGAAAGGCTAACTGACGGCTCGGTAATCGAATTTTCGTGGGAAAACAAGGACTACAGTTTCGCAGATATTCTCGAAAATTTGGGTCACACCCCCATTCCTCCTTACCTTGAGCGGGAAGACGAGGAAATTGACATAGAGCGTTATCAGACTGTTTATTCTAAATATCAGGGCAGCGTGGCCGCACCAACTGCGGGGCTGCACTTTACAGATAGCATAATGCAGGTCTTGGCAGAAAAAGGAATAGCAAGTGCAGAGCTCACCTTGCATGTAGGCGCCGGTACTTTCAAACCTGTTAAAGCCGATAGCATAAGTGAGCATGAGATGCATACCGAGCACTTTGAAGTCAACTTGCCTACTCTCACGAAAATAGCTAGTCACAGCGGACCGGTTATCGCGGTGGGAACAACTTCGGTAAGAACCCTCGAGTCGCTGTATGGTGCGGCTGCACTTCTGCAAAAGCAAGGACCTTACAGACATATCAAACAGTGGGACGGCCTTGAACTCACTTCAACGATGACCAGAACGGATGCGCTGGGCCATCTAATCAGCGAACTCGAAAAGCAAGGGCTAAAATCATTTAAAGCATCCACTTCAATTATTATTGCACCCGGCTACAGTTTCAAAACCGTGGATGGGATAATCACCAACTTTCACCAGCCCAGAAGTACCTTGCTCCTACTCATTGCCGCCTTGATAGGCGACAATTGGAAAGAGGTATATAAGCAAGCTTTAGCGCATGACTACCGTTTCCTGAGCTATGGCGACAGCTCACTATTACTGAGGTGAATTGCCCTTACGGCGTAGCTCAAGTTCCTCTTCCAAAATATCTTCAATATCCGAAACACAGGTGCCACAAACAGTTCCGGCGTCTGTTTCATCCTGTATTTCGGTAAACGATGATAAATTCTTTTCCCTAATAACCCTAACAATATCCCCTTTCGTCAGTTGCAAATGCCGACAAACAAAATCATTTTCTTCAAACATATCCCATAATATCTAAACAGGCAATTAACAATCCATTTAAACGGAAAGATAATAAATTCAATCCGCTAATTGATAGAATTAACTCTGCTTAGTTCAATTATCATTTCTATTTTTACAGGACTGTTAGCATAATTTGAGAGATATTGAGCGTTCATAATTTCGTCGTTAATCTTAGTTACTTCAAGAGGAAGCGCCGGTATAGCAGTCATATCGTCCATAGTAAAAGAGAACTCAGAACCCGGACCCGGCATATTTCCGCCCGGATTGCCTCCTCCCCCTTCAGTCTCAAAATCTATACGCAGATTCTGAGCTTCAACTGACCATTCAAAGGCTACTTCATTTACTTCTTCTTCAACCGTATTATATGAAACTCCGCTTCCATCCTCATTAAATACCATGGTAGCTACAGGCTCCGAAATTGAAGTATAGCTCTCCTTCGAATCTCCGTTAGTTATTGTCATTTTTGTAGAAAGTTTTTCCACCTTCCACTCTCCTATAATTAACTCACTATCCACGCTCAGCTCTTTATCATCGTCGTCATCATCGCAGGCTATAAATGATACTGACAAAAGAATCAGTAAGAGCGAAAGTAATTTTAATCTATGTTTCATTATACTTGATTTGTTATGATTAATAATGGTACAAGATTAATTAGTCCTATTTAAATTTCCAAATAATTAAGGACTTTTTTGTCTCTTTATTTTCTAATATCTCTTCAAACAATCCTGGCTGCTCGATAAGCATAGTGAATGTTAGCGGACATTAATATAAGTTTAGCAAACACCTCCAACCTTTATAACCCCAATGGCAATGTCATTCGGAGCTTTGCGAGGAATCTAATCGCTCTTACCGGACAACAGGGATTTATTATAAACAATCCTAGTTGAGTTTGGAACAATTATTGATAGTAAGAATGCCGTAAAGCGTGGGATTTTCATGCTTTCCTGCAATCTTATTATATTTGAAATCAAATCGAATAATTATTCTCAAACGAAAATAAACAATATAGTTATGAACCAAACTGTTGACATTAAAGAACTTAATGAGCGGATTAAGCAAGAGAGTTCCTTTGTGGATCTTCTGACTCTGGAAATGAATAAGGTTATTGTTGGACAAAAGCATTTGGTTGAGAGTCTTCTCACAGCCTTACTTGCGGATGGACACATCCTTCTGGAAGGTGTTCCGGGACTGGCAAAAACATTAGCAATCAACACACTGGCAACAATTGTCGATGCAAAATTCAGTCGTATCCAGTTTACTCCCGACCTCTTGCCTGCCGACCTTATAGGTACAATGATCTACAGTCAGAGAAACGAGGAATTTGTGGTCAAAAAAGGTCCCATCTTCACCAATTTTGTTTTGGCAGATGAGATAAATCGTGCCCCTGCAAAGGTTCAGAGTGCCCTGCTTGAAGCTATGCAAGAGCGTCAGGTTACCTTAGGCGAGAATACCTATAAGCTGCCTGAGCCTTTCCTTGTATTAGCCACTCAAAACCCAATCGAACAGGAAGGCACCTATCCTCTACCCGAGGCGCAAGTTGACCGTTTTATGCTAAAAGTAGTAATCTCATATCCTGAGAAAGCCGAAGAGCAGCAGATAATTCGTCACAACCTTGCTCAATCATTTCCCACTGCTTCAAAAGTCATCAATCCCGATGATATTATCCGCGCCCGAAAAGTAGTTAAGGACGTTTATATGGACGAAAAGATTGAGAAATACATTATTGATATAGTTTTTGCAACCCGTTTCCCGGAAAACTTCAAGATTGAGAAATTCAAGGATATGATTTCTTATGGCGCTTCGCCACGTGCGAGCATCAGTCTGGCAATGGCATCAAAGGCCTATGCCTTTATCAAGCGCAGAGGCTATGTAATACCTGAAGACGTAAGGGCAGTATGTCACGATGTTATGCGCCACCGCATTGGTCTTTCATACGAGGCAGAAGCCAATAATCTAAGCTCCGAAGAAATAATTTCAGAGATATTGAACACCATCGAGGTGCCGTAGCATACTGCAATCAGCTTATTAATTATCGGCTTTTATAGCCTTAATGCATAATTTTTAATCGGTTTATTGTGGAAACTACGGATATACTAAAGCGAGTTAGGCAGATTGAGATAAAGACCAGAGGCTTGTCGAGCAATATTTTTGCCGGCGAATATCACACAGCCTTTAAGGGTCGTGGTATGATGTTCAGCGAGGTCCGCGAGTATCAGTACGGCGACGACGTAAGGAATATAGACTGGAACGTAACAGCGCGTTTCAACCGCCCTTTTATCAAGGTTTTTGAAGAAGAGCGCGAAATGACAGTTATGCTCCTGGTAGATGTGTCGGGCTCCCGGGAATTTGGTACAACATGGCGCTTCAAGAAGAATTTGATTACAGAGATAGCTGCCGTTTTGGCATTTTCGGCCATACAAAACAATGACAAAGCAGGAGTTGTCTTTTTCTCCGACAGGATAGAGAAATTTATCCCTCCCAAGAAGGGGAAAAAGCACATCTTGCATATTATACGCGAGATGATAGGTTATCAGCCCGAAAACCGGGAGACTGATATTTCGGAGGCCTTGCGTTACCTTACCAATGCTATCAAAAAGCGCTGTACTGCTTTTTTGATATCCGACTTTTTGGACAATGGTTTTGAAGATGCTCTGAAGATTGCAAACCAAAAGCATGATGTAGTAGCCCTCCGGGTCTATGATCCTCGCGAAATGGAGATGCCCGACGTGGGCTTTGTCAAGTTTAAGGATGCTGAAACCGGCGATTTGAGGTGGATTAACACATCCAGGCGCTCAAGCCGTGAGGCATATAATCTTTGGTGGAAGGAAAACGAAGCGCGCGTCAGTGCTGCTTTAAAAAAGTGTGGTGTTGACTCTGTATCTGTGCACACCGACGAAGATTATGTCAAAGCTTTAATATCGCTCTTCAAAAAAAGAAGTTAAAATGGTAAATAACAAGGATATATCTCTTTTACAAACTAAAACATGCCTTGCGCTGCTGCTGTCCCTATTGTTCGGCTTCACGGCTTATGGCCAGTCAGCTTCGGCAAGTGCTTCGCTAGACTCAAGCTTGATGGTAATAGGAGGTCAAATGCAACTACGATTTGAACTTGCACAGCCTTCCGACATAAGGGTAGCTTTTCCTTTTTTAAGCGATACTATCAGCTCAAAAATAGAAATTGTTGAGTCTCACCCCGCTGATACAACAAAGCTTGACGGCGGGCGCTTATCTATTACAAAAGCCTATACCATTACATCCTTTGATAGCGGCTTGCATTATATTCCTCCGATTCAATTTGAATATATGGAAGGAGAAATTTTGCGAAAAGCAGAGACTCAGCCACTGGCCTTGCTTGTAGTCAATCCCTTTGCCGAGGTAAATCCCGAAAAGGGAATATTCGACTTGAAGCCCGCTTATAATTTGCCCTTTATTTTTGCTGAATTGCTTAAATATTGGAAATGGGTAACCCTCTTCTTTCTGCTTCAGGCCATCGCGGCTATGGTGATTTTATTTTTGCAGCGTGAGAGAAAGCCCTTACGCGAGATATTTATCAAGGAAAAGCCCAAAGAACCCGCTCATATAATTGCGCTGCGGGAATTGGACAAGATCAAGCAGGAAAAAGCCTGGCAGAGTGGCAGAGTAAAACATTTTTACTCAGAATTAAGTGACACCCTGCGCAAGTATCTCGAAGGGCGTTACTCTTTCCCGGCAATGGAACAGACCACAGGAGAGATTATAAGTAGGGTAAGAAGGATTGAACTGCCGGATGCCAAACTTTATGACAAACTTAGCAAAGTGCTTGAAACAGCGGATTTGGCAAAATTTGCCAAATATGAGCCCTTGACCGACGAGAATGATTTTGCTTTAATTTCGGCCTATTTCTTTGTTAATCAAACTAAAGAGGAGCCACTAGTGACTCCCGAAGAGGCTGCTAAAGAATCTTTGAAAAAAGAGGAAATGGAGAGCGCATCGTGATAGATTGAAAGAGAGTAAGGCTTGGGCTTTACCGATAGCAAACTATTAACATTCAAGATATTATATAAATGAACTATACATTTCTACATCCTCAGTATTTTTGGCTATTGCTGCTGTTGATTCCAATGATAGCATGGTATATTTGGAAGCAGAATTCCATTCATCCTACCATACAAATCAGCAGCCTGCGCCTCTTCTCCAAGATTGGGAAGTCGCGCAAAAGCTATCTGAGGCATTTGCCTTTTATTTTCAGGATATTGACAATAATCTTTATTATTATTGCTCTGGCTCGCCCCAGAAGCACAAACCAGCTTCAAAATGTAACTACCGAAGGGATAGATATTATGATTTCCCTGGATATTTCGGGTAGTATGCAGGCTATGGACTTTAAGCCCAACCGCCTTGAAGCTGCCAAAGATGTTGCAATCAACTTTATTTCAGGTCGTCCAAATGACAGGATGGGTCTGGTAATATTTGCCTCCGAGAGCTTTACTCAATGTCCTTTAACCCTTGATCACAATGTTCTCACCAATCTTTTCAGAGACGTCAGAATTGGTATGCTTGAAGACGGCACCGCTATCGGTATGGGATTGGCTACTGCCGTTAACAGAATAAAGGATAGCGATGCTAAGAGCAAGGTAATTATCCTGCTTTCAGATGGAGAAAACAACCGCGGGACAATTGCCCCGCTTACAGCAGCAGAGATAGCACGTACCTTCGGCATCAGGGTTTACACCATTGGAGTTGGCAGTGTAGGAATGGCTCCTGTGCCAATTAACACGGTTTTTGGACAGCAAATTCAGCAGCAAGAGGTTAGAATTGATGAGGCCATGCTCTCGGAAATCGCAGAAATTACCGGTGGTCAGTATTTCAGGGCGACCAACAAAGCTGCTCTTGAGAAGATTTATAGCGAAATCGATGCCATGGAAAAGATAAAGATTGAAGTTCAGGAATACACGCGTTATTCAGAGGAATTTCTTCCTTTTGCCTTGTTGGCTCTGCTTTTCCTGCTCCTGGAGATAGTGCTGAAAAACACAGTTCTTCGCACCTTGCCCTAAAGCTTAATTTTATTCTTAACTAGTTGTAAACTAAGAAAATATGTTTCGATTCGGAAATCCGGAGTATCTGTATCTATTGTTGATAATTCCATTGTTGGCATTTATCCAGCTCTATTTTCTAGTTCAGAAGAAAAGAGCATTAAAGCGTTTTGGCTCACCCGAATTGCTGGAACATCTAACGCCGGAGCTGTCTAAGGTTCGTCCGGTGCTTAAGTTTTACCTGCTTTTACTGGCATTAATGGCGCTAATTTTTACCCTCGCAGCGCCTCAGTTTGGCACACGAGTTCAAACCGTCCAGCGCAAGGGTATAGAATTGATTATCGCCCTTGATGTATCTAACAGTATGAATTCGCAGGATATTGAGCCTAGCCGCTTGTCGCGCGCCAAGCAGGCCATATCCCGGCTTACAGACCAGTTGGTCAACGACCGTCTTGGGCTAATAGTATTTGCCGGACAGGCTTATACACAGTTGCCAATCACATCGGATTATGCATCAGCAAAGATGTTTTTATCTAATATATCCACTGATATCGTTCCCACTCAAGGCACTGCCATTGGGGCGGCTATCCGTCTGGCAATGCAATCTTTCAGTGCCCAGGAAGATGTAAACCGTGCCATCATCATCATCACCGATGGGGAAAACCATGAAGATGATGCCATGGGTGCAGCTGCTTTGGCGGCAGAGAATGGGATCAGGGTATTTACAGTAGGGATGGGCTCCTCCAGTGGCGGTCCTATACCAATGGGAGGTAGCGGTTCCTTCCTTCGCGACCGCGAAGGAAACGTGGTTATAACCAAACTTGATGAGGCCATGCTGATGCAGATAGCCTCTGCCGGTAATGGTGAATATATCCCTGCAAACAATATAAGGGCAGGTATTAATGATTTGGTCAAGGAGCTATCTGAGCTTGAGAAGTCAGAATTTGAATCAAAGACCTATAGCGAATATGATGACCAATATCAGTATTTAGCCTTAGTGGCTCTGGCTCTATTGCTTATAGAGTTTGTAATTTTGGAGAGAAAAAACAGACTGCTAAAAAATATTGATCTTTTCACGGTTGAGAATGGCAGGAATAAGAGAGAAAACGATAAAATTTAGGTGTTATGCGATATATTATTGGCTCTATATTTACCTTTCTTGTATTAACCTGCGCACTTACAACAGTTGATGCGCAGGAAGAACGCAAGTATGTACGTAAAGGAGTGGAATACCTCGAGAAGGAGAATTATTCAGAGGCAGAAAAAGCATTTAAAGAGGCTTTGAAAATTGCTCCCTCCTCCTTTGAAGCAGGCTACAATTTGGCTACAGCCATGTTTCGTCAGGAAAGATACGACGAAGCAATGACGCAACTGCAAGCCTCTGAGCCTTTTGCAGCAAGTAACAAGCAAAAGCTCTCGCAGCTATACCACAATCTGGGTAATAGTTTTTTACATGCCCAGGATATTGATAGAGGAATAAATGCTTACAAGCAGGCCTTACGTAATAATCCACTTGACGACGAGACCCGCTACAATCTGATTGCTGCCATGAAAATGAAACAACAGCAAGAACAGCAAGAACAAGAACAAGAACAAGAACAAGAACAACAAGAGCAGCAGCAAGAACAGGAACAACAACAGGAGCAGCAGCAAGAACAAGAGCAACAACAGCAGCAGCAGCAATCAGAGGGTATCAGTCGTGAAAACGCAGAGCGCTTGTTGGAAGCACTCGAACAGGATGAGAAGGAACTGATGGAGAAAATGAATCAACATGAACAAAAGCAAGCTGTTAAAATTGAGAAAAATTGGTAATTTTATGCCCTTTACAAATAGAATAGCGTAATGAGAAAGTTAGCTTTATTATATATATCACTGATAATCACGTCTTTTATCAATGTCAGCGCACAAGATGTGAGTTTTACGGCAACTGCACCATCGTCTGTGGTGCAAGGGACTAGGTTTCAGTTGGTCTATTCTATAAACCGGGAAGCTAAAGACCTTAGAGTTCCTGATATTCCGGATTTTCAGATACTGATGGGACCTTCAACCTCTCAAAGTTCTTCGATTCAAATCATTAACAATTCTATTTCGCGCAGCCAGAATTATTCTTTCACCTATATTTTAAGAGGTGACAAAGTGGGACGCTTTACCATACCCGGGGCAAGTATCGAGGTTGACGGCAAAAGGGTAGAGAGTAATACTTTGACAATAGAAGTAGTGGAATCTGATGCACAAGCTCCTGCAGGCTCACCTCAGCAAGCTGAGCAATCAGTTCCGGATGGGGCTATATCTGATGCTGATTTATACATAGTTTCTACTGTCAACAAAAACGAGGCATGGCAAGATGAACCAATACTGCTGACAACAAAGATATACACACGTACAAGTCTGGAAGGTATTTCAGATATCAACCAGCCTGAATTGCGCAATTTTGTGGTTGAAGATCTTCCTGCACAGGCAAACGCCATACAGTGGGAAGCTCAAAATATTGGAGGGCGCACCTATCGTGTGGGCATTTTCAGTCAGCGGGTTTTATATGCTCAAACCGCCGGGACTCACACAATAGAGCCAACCACCATGGAGTTCTTGATACGCCAACGTCAGGCACGTCAATCTCAGAGTATCTTTGGCGACTTTTTTGACAGTTACCGGACAGTAAAAAAGAGAGTTAGCACAAAACCCTTAACAGTAAAGATCAAGGCCCTACCCTCCCCTCGTCCAGCAAGTTTTTCGGGAATTGTGGGAAATGTCAGCATGAAAGTTACTGCCTCAAAAACTCAGGCAGAGGTAAATGACGGGATCACGCTGAAAGCCGAAATTTCAGGTACCGGCAACCATCGCCTGGCAAAGAATCCGACCTTTCAGATACCTCCCGATTTTGATGTTTTTGATCCCAACGTTAGCAATAATATCGCACAGACCTGGCAAGGAGGCAAAGGGAGCAGAATTGTAGAGACGCTTATTATACCGCGTCACTCGGGTAGTTTTGAGATTCCCCCAGTCGAATATAGCTTTTTCAATCCATCGACAGGTCGTTATCAGACCCTTCGCAGCGAGGGCATAACAATAGAGGTGGCTCGGGGAAGCGGTGAAGAAGCAATAACAAGCTCAGCAGGCAGGCCGGGCAGTACTACCCGCGAAAGCGTGAAATTTCTGGGTCAAGATATTCGTTATATAAAAAGCGGTTCCGTTGTTCTTAAGCCGGCCGACAGCTTCCTGTTTGGTTCCACCCTCTTTATTTTGGGCTATATTATTCCCTTGTTGCTGTTTATAGCTATTTATCTGTTGAATAAAAAGCGTATAAAAGAAAATGCTGATCTAGCGAGGGTGAAAAACAGAAAGGCTAATAAACTTGCAAAAAAACGCCTGAAGAAATCGGCCGAGCTCCTCAAGAAGGGCAATAAGGAAGGCTTTTTTGAAGAGCTTACCAGAGCACTCTGGGGATATACCGGTGATAAGCTTTCTATCCCGGGCTCTTCGTTAACCAAAGACAATGCCCGCTCCATCCTTTTGGACAATGGCGCAGATCAGGACACAACAAATGAATTTTTGTCCATCCTGGACACTTGCGAGTATGCGCGTTATTCTCCAACAAATGACCATGGCGAGCGCGACGAGCTATACAAAAAGAGTATAGCAACAATTAGCAAGCTTGAAGGTCAGTTAAAAAAGAAAAAGTAAGAAAGACAAACAAAAGAGTTATGAACAGATATAAAATAATCAAGAGGGCTTTTTTAGTCTTAGCATTGATACTGTTGCCGCTAACTCAGATAAGCGCCATTACAGACAGTCGCTTTGAAACGGGCAACCAATATTATGCAGAGGGGCAATATGAGAGTGCTATTGAGCTTTATGAAGAGATTTTGAAATCGGGAATGGAGGCTCCTGAGCTGTATTACAACCTGGGTAATGCTTACTATCGTCAGGCTCTGCTACCGGCAGCTATTTTGAATTATGAGAGAGCTCTTCTTTTAGCTCCTCACGACAGCGATATAAGATATAATCTGAGTTTGGCCTATGGGCAGATTACCGATAAAATTGAACCCGTGGGGGTATTCTTTCTCACCCGCTGGTTTTCCGGCTTTCGCAACAACACCGACTCAGACACCTGGGCTCTTATCTCCATAGCCGCCTTCGTGGTCGTTTTAACTTGTTTACTTATTTTCTTCTTCTCACAGCGAAGCAATTTCCGCAAACTGGCATTCTTTGCCGGAATAGTAGCATTGCTGATTTCTATAACAACTTTCACTTATTCACATCAACAAAAGCAACACCTGCAAAACCGTAATCGGGCAATAGTATTTTCTCCTTCGGTAACGGTACGCAGCGCACCCGAGGCAGGAGGCACAGAGCTTTTTGTGTTGCATGAAGGAGTACGGGTTAAATTGATTCAGGAGCTTAACAACTGGTACGAAATTCAACTTGAAGACGGCAGCACAGGATGGATGCATGCCGAACACCTGGAAATAATATAGATAAGCCGCCAACAGGCAATATCAAGGGTTGACCGTATAACGTGAATATGGCATACAATCCAAATATACATAATCGAAGATCCATCCGCCTTAAAGGATATGATTATTCAAGAGCGGGACTGTATTTTATTACAATTTGTGTACAAGGCAGGGCATGTATATTTGGGAAAATTTCAAACGGGATATTGATATTGAATGATGCCGGTAAAATGGTGAATGATTGTTGGGTGGAATTGCCACAACGGTTTAACGGTGTTTTATACCAACGCAATTATTGGGATCATATTATCAGGGATGAATCATCCCATAAACGGATTACGGAATACATCATTAATAATCCTAAAAACTGGAATAATGATAAATTACATAAAAAAGGCTGTCCCGCTTTTTGGACAGCCTTTTTTTTAAGATTTAAATCAACTCGATACTGCGTTTCACAAATTTGCTAAGCGCCTCGCCTTTTAGCATATTATTAGAAAGCAGAGCAAGGTCAATTAGTTGTGATATTAATTTATTCTTTGAAGCATAATTTTTAAGAAGTTCTTCTTTCTTAGCCTTTTGCTCACTAAGCTTCTTCTCGACATCATCCATTTCCTCTTTCTCGGCCTGCGGGATTTCCTCCTCCTTCTTATCCTTTCGGGCTGCTTCAAGCTCAGACTTACGTGAATCCAAAGAGCTGATACGACCATAGATAGTTTTCAACTTATCACCTAGCTCGGCCTCCAGATCGCTTGAAATTCTGCTAATCATCGGGTGATTACCATTGACAACCAAATTATAGCTATCGGGCATATCCCCATAGAACATCATTCCACCGCCAAGGGCGCTCATTTCTTTCATTCGCCTCATAAATTCCTGCTGAGTAATCATTACAGGGGAATCTTTCTCGCCCATAGCCTCAAAACTTACTACAAAATGTGATTTTGCAAGCTGAGGAATTTGTGATGAAAAGAGACTTGTAAGCTCTTCGCGCTGCGTAGCTGTCAATTTCAGCTCCTTTTCGCCTTCTTTTGGAATAAGTTTTTCTACCACATCGCTATCAACCCTGACAAAGCGACTCTTCTCAAATTTCTGCTCAAGCAGGTTTACAAAGTGAACGTCGAAGTGACCATCCATAAGCAAAACATCATAACCTTTACTTTTGGCAGCCTCGATAAAAGAATATTGTTCATCCTTATTAGTGCTATAAAGGTAAACAAGGTTGCCGTCTTTGTCTGTGTGATTGGACTTGATAACATCCTTATATTCTTCAAAGGTAAAATGCTTATTCTCCGTGTTGGTAAGCAAAGCAAACTTGGCAGCCCTTTCGTAAAACTTCTCATCGGTCAACATTCCATACTCAATAAAGAGCTTCAAATCACCCCACTTTTCTTCCAGTGCCTTTCGGTCGTTTTTAAAAATCTCCTCAAGTCTGTCGGATACCTTCTTAGTGATATGCCCTGAAATCTTCTTAACATTAGAATCACTCTGTAAGTATGAGCGCGAAACATTAAGCGGGATGTCAGGAGAGTCAATTACACCATGAAGCAGAGTTAAAAACTCAGGTACAATGCCTTCTACCGAATCGGTAACATAAACCTGATTACTGTAAAGCTGAATCTTGTTTTTTTGAATCTCTATATTGTTCTTGATTTTCGGAAAATATAGAATACCCGTCAGGTTGAAAGGATAATCAACGTTCAGATGGATATTGAAGAGCGGGTCTTCAGTCATTGGATATAAGTCGTTATAGAACTCCTTATATTCCTCTTCTTTAATATCTGCAGGTTTTCGCGTCCAAAGCGGATTTGTTACGTTGATAACGTTATCCTTGTCGGTATCAACACTCTTGCCATCCTTCCATTCCGTTTGTTTACCAAACACAATCTCTACCGGAAGAAAACGACAATACTTCTTCAAAAGTCTGCTTATCTCATCCTTTTCAAGGAACTTCTTATTCTCGTCATCAATGTATAAAACGATATCCGTGCCGCGTGTTTCCTTCTTGATCTCTTCTATGGTAAATTCGGTAGAACCATCACAGCTCCATTTGACGGCCTGAGCCCCTTCCTTATATGAAAGTGTATGGATTTCAACCTTTTTAGCAACCATAAACGAGCTGTAAAATCCAAGTCCAAAGTGCCCTATTATGGCATTAGCGTCTTTCTTATACTTTTCCAAAAAGTCGTTTGCACCCGAAAAAGCCAATTGATTGATATACTTATCAATTTCCTCGGCGGTCATACCAACACCGCTATCGCTAATGGTCAGGGTTTTCTTTTTTTCATCCAAAGATACCCTGACTTTAAGTTCGCCTATTTCACCTTTAAACTCGCCCACACTGGCCAAGGTCTTCAATTTTTGGCTTGCATCTACCGCATTCGACACCAACTCACGCAGGAATATTTCGTGGTCGGAATAGAGGTATTTCTTAATTATCGGAAAAATGTTCTCGGTACTAACACCAATACTGCCTTTTTGCATAGCTTACTCTTTTTATATTTTATTTTATATTACATAATTATAGCGACCTTGAATAATTCAAAGCCTGTGCCAAACGAGCAAAAGTGACAAAAGGGCAGCAGTGCAGATATTCTGTCATAAAAGCAGTCTTAAGACAGACAGCTTTTACTCCCGGTAGCTTTCACTCCCGGTAGCTTTCACGATAAGCAAGTTTATACACAAAAGGATAGAGATAACATGCCATACAAAATCCAAAAGCTCCTTCAAGGAAAGCAAAGAGAGCCAATATTCCGGCTACAACATTTGCAGCCACAGGCAATCTGAACAGCCCTAAGAGTAGGATAAGGATGCAAAAAGTATAGCCAATACGAGCTGCAAAGAGCTTGGGTCCGGCATTTATAACAAAAGTCTTGATGCCCAACACTTTAACCACATACTTTGAAAGAAAGGCAAGAGGACTATATTTTGAAAGCTCATTAGCTCTTAAGGCAAAATCCAGAGCCAAAAAAATTATAACAAAAAGGCTTTGGGTCTTAAAAAAGAGCAAGAGAAGCAGAAAGGTAAAAACCGCGTTGAAGCGAGTTACCCATTTATTCATGCCGGCATTAGAAACCGGGCAAAGGGTGGAGAATCTCATACTATGATATATTTTATAGTTTGCCTAAATAAATAATATAAACATCTCTTTGCAGGTAAATGTTGTAGAAAGAGTATCTTTAACAATGAACATTTAGCATTAATCAATCTTAACAATCTGCTCATGTTATTAATTCATAGAAATAATAGTCCGGCCTCCAAGGCTTACCTCAAAATATATTGGCCTTTGGCTTTTGCTTGTATCTTATTGATTGCTAACACTTCATGCCAAAGCCAAAGCTATCCGCAGCAAAGCTCCAATCTTTCTTTGGATAGAAAAGCCAAGAGCGACTTGGAATTGTTTTTAGAAGCCGGAGCCGAAAAGACACTTAAGACCTCGAATACAACAGCCTCTGAGCTAATCAATACGGCTCAAAAATACCTGGGAACGCCGCACTGCATGGGCGGCACTACAAAAAAATGCATGGACTGCTCGGGCTTATTGGTAACTACTTTCAAAACTCACGGAATAAATCTTCCTCACGGCTCGGAAGAGCAAGCCCGATATGGCAAAATCATCTACGAGCTATCTCAACTGCAACGCGGCGACCTGATTTTCTTCATCAGATCATACAATACCAACAAATTCATCACCCATTCAGGCATCTATCTGGGCAATGATGAGTTTATCCATGCCTCTTCTTCACAGGGCGTTACTATAAGCTCTGTGCACAATTCATGGTGGAATGAAAGGTTTATTTTTGGAACGAGGATATTCTAAAGACAGGATGGTGATTGCTCCCTCCTACACCCTTACACCTCTTAAGAATGGCCATCTCAGTCCACAACCATTTTCTTTTTCATTTCAAGCATGCTAGCCTCCCCGGAAAGATTTTTCACTATCTCGAGGGAAAAAGCCATTGCTGCACCTATTCCTCTGCCTGTAATGATTTTGCCATCGCTAACGGCGGGGCGATCGACAACTATCGCACCATGCAGATGCTTTTCAAAGCCGGGATAGCAGGTAGCTTTTTTCCCTTTTAGCAGATGCATTTCACCCAATATCATTGGGGCCGCACAAATAGCGGCTATCCACTTGCCGCTATCATGAAATTGAGTAATAAGCTTCTTAACTCTTTCGTTAGCCATCAGATTGGTTGCACCAGGAATACCTCCCGGCAGTAATAGCATTGAAGCTCCTTCCACAATTACATCGTTCATAAAAATATCGCATTTCACTTCAATATTATGAACACCTTTAACATTAGGAGCTCCGGTAGTCGATACCAGGAAAACTTCATAGCCTGCGCGCCTTAGCACGTCGGCAGGTGTTATTGCTTCAACCTCCTCAAATCCTGAGGCCAATAAAATATAGATTTTTTCCATGGCAATTATTTTTTTGTTAGCAAATAATATAAATATAAGCATCTATACACAAAGTTCAAAGTAAATATGCGAGCCTCCTGCCCGGAAAATCAGTCTTCGAAAAAGTAATTTCGTTAATAAGCAATGAATTACTACTTTTGCAGTCTTATTTTTAAGTAAAAGTATGATAAAAAACCATGGAGAGAAAGTAGCCATAACAGTTGGTTCAGAAGCAATTAGTTATAGCAGGATGTTCGCCAAGATGGAAGAGTACAGCGAACTGATGGAGGTAGCAGCAGGAGAACGTGTGGTTATTTTTTCAGAAAACAGACCGGCTTGGATATACTCCTTTCTTGCTATCTGGAAAAAGGCTGCAATAGCCGTTCCCATAGATTTTATGGCTACTGTTTCGGAAGTTGCTTATATTCTTAATGACTCTACTCCCAGCCTTGTGTTTGTATCGGCCAATAAAAAAGACCTGCTCGAACAGGCCATGACTCAAGCGGGCATTATGGCTCAGCTTATTGTAATTGATGAGTATGAAAAAGTCAGGCAGGATCATACTTCCGTTTCATCATTACCTTCATACGAATTGGACAGCACCGCCATACTTATTTACACCTCCGGCACAACCGGGGCACCCAAAGGCGTAATGCTTTCCTACCGCAATCTGATGGCAAATCTGAACGGCGTAGTTAATAAAATAAAGATATTTACAAAAGACTCAAGGGTAATGATACTTTTGCCCTTGCATCATATATTCCCGCTTTTAGGGTCGCTTGTGGCACCTTTGCATGCCGGGGGCTCAGTGGCCATCAGTCCCTCAATGGCTTCAGATGATATTGCCAACACACTCAATCACAACAAGATAACTATCGTAATAGGAGTGCCTCGCCTTTATGCCGCTATAAGGAAAGGCATTATGGTAAAAATTGAGCAAAGCAAAGTGGCAAAAGCTCTATTCGCTCTTGCCCGGAAAATTAATTCTCAAAAATTCTCGCGTCTGATTTTCAGCTCAGTTCACAAAAAGTTTGGCGGTGAAATAAAACACCTCGTGTCGGGTGGTGCTGCTCTCGACCCTGAAGTTGGCAGCGACTTTAAGACTTTGGGCTTTGAAGTACTCGAAGGCTTTGGCATGACCGAAGCTGCTCCGATGATAACATTTACACGACCCGGCAGGGTTCGCATAGGCTCGCCCGGAGAAGCACTTTTTGACACAGAAATAAAAATTATTGATGGTGAAATTGCAGCCAAGGGAGATAATATTATGAAGGGCTACTATAACAATCCCGAAGCAACGAGGGAAGTTATCAAGGATGGCTGGCTACATACGGGCGATTTGGGCTATATAGACAAGGATGGCTATCTCTACATTACCGGTCGTAAAAAGGAAATTATTATTCTAAGTAACGGAAAGAATGTAAACCCAAACGAACTTGAAGAAGAATTGCTGGCTTCGGAATTGGTGTCTGATTGCGGCGTATTTTTCCACGAAGAACAAATACACGCGATTATCTTAGCCAAGACAGGGGAAGAAACTTCCGGTCCGATTTATGAAAAAATCCGTGAAGAAGTGATAGAGCCGCTTAATCAAAAGGTTTCTTCCTACAAACGGATAATGAAGTTTTACCTTACCGATAAGGAATTGCCACGCACCAGACTTGGTAAGCTTCAGAGATTTAAGCTGGATGCTTATGCCACAGAAACAAAGGCAGAGGATGATTTGACACCTGAGAAAGAGCTTACTGAAGAATTACGCATAATAGCTGATTTCTTGACGGCCGAAAAGGGCAAAAAGGTTAAACCTCATCATCATCTGGAGTTTGATTTGGCTATGGACTCCCTCGACAGAGTTGGCTTGCAGGTGTTTCTTAACCAAAGCTTTGGGGTCGATATCGAGGCCGCCGATTTGATGAAGTTTCAGACTGTGGAGAAGCTTTCTGAATATATTTCTGAAAAGAAAACAAAAATGGAAGAAGGCAAAACCGACTGGACAAGTATATTGCGCGAAAAGGTTAGTTTCAAGATGCCTGTCTCATGGTATCCTACGCGGATTGCAATGCGCTCTTCTAAATTTTTGTTTAAATTATACTTCAGATATCGCTCAAAGGGTTTGGAGAACATTCCCGAGGGCCCCTGCATCATTGCCCCCAATCATCAGAGCTTTTTCGACGGCTTGTTTGTAACATCTTTACTGCGCACCAAGCAGATAGGTAAAACGTTTTTTTACGCCAAAGCGCAGCATGTTGAGAGTCCATTTATGAAGTTTCTGGCAAATAAAAATAATGTTATAGTTGTCGATCTTAATAAGAACCTTAAGGAATCGATACAAAAACTGGCTGAGGTCTTACGCCATCACAAAAACCTTATTATTTTCCCGGAAGGAACACGCTCGGTAAACGGGACAATAGGGCAGTTTAAGAAGACCTTCGCGATATTAAGTAGAGAGCTTAACATTCCGGTAGTTCCGGTAGCTATAAGCGGTGCAATAGAGGCACTTCCCAAGGGTAGCAAATTCCCGCGTCCCTGGAAAAAGGTGCAGGTCGAGTTTTTGGCTCCGGTTTATCCCGGTGACAACAGCTACGAGCAAATTGCCAATATAGTTAGAAACAGGATCGTGGATACAATGTAAATCTTCAAAAACATCTTATTTTTGTGGCACACACCAAAGAGGCAGCTAATGATTGGTACCATAATAAATGCCGCAGCCATAGTGGTAGGCGGAACAATAGGCATTCTCTTCAAGAAGAGATTGTCTGAGAAAACAATAGAGATAGCATTTCAGGGACTTGGTCTTATAACCCTGGGCATTGGTGTTTCCCTATTTATAAAGAGTCATTCTCTGGTTGTTGTTGTCCTTTCAATTTTAGCCGGTTCTATAAGCGGCGTCTTACTAAATCTAAACCAGAGAATTGAAAACGCTTTTGCTAAACTAAAGAAGCGTTTCACGGCTGTCGGGGAAAATTTTGGTGATGGGCTGATTACGGCCTTTCTGCTCTTTTGTATGGGCGCATTGGCCATTTTGGGTCCTATCGAAGAAGGTGTGGGTAAAGGCTCACAACTACTGTTTACCAAGGCAACAATCGACGGATTCGCGGCTATCGCTTTGGGTTCTGCTTTAGGCTTGGGTGTATTGTTCTCATCCATCCCTCTTTTTATCTATCAAGGCAGCATAACAGTCTTGGCCATCTATCTTGGCAATTTTTTCGATATGGCCATTATTGATGATTTATCCGCTACCGGAGGCGTTTTATTAATGGGAATAGGACTCAATATGCTTAAAGTAACGAAAATCGAAATTAGCAATATGCTGCCTTCTATATTATTTGCCATCGTGTTTTCTTATATTTATATCCACATAATGTAACTACAAAAAACAGTTCACTTGGAAGCATCAGCAAAAGAAAGAGTTATAGCCCTGTTTGAACAATGGTCGGGAGAGACAGCCGAAGCTGTAAGCAAGCTTCCGGCATCAGGTTCATATCGCCGTTATTATCGCATAACAGGCAAGACGAGTTCTGTTTTGGGTGCTGTTAATAAGGACGTAAAAGAAAACAGAACCTTTATCGAGTTTAGTCGCTTTTTTCACGACAAAGGATTAAAAGTGCCTGAAATCTATGTTGTTGACGCTGAAATGGATTGCTACCTACTGGAAGACTTGGGCAATACTACCCTATTCGACTGGTTATCGACTGCCCGTCGGGGCAAAGAAATCCCATCGGCGATAGTTGATTTTTACAAGTCATGCATTAGTCAGTTAATAGAATTCCAGACAATAGGCAAAAATCTGGATTTTTCGCTTTGTCATCCTCGTGAGAAGTTTGATAAGCAGTCGATGATGTGGGATCTCCACTATTTCAAATATTATTTTCTGAAACTTGCCCGCATTAGTTTTGACGAGCAGCTTTTGGAAGATGATTTTAACCGATTCACAGAGTATTTGCTCAATACCGACTGCTCATATTTTATGTATCGCGACTTTCAAAGTCGCAATATTATGGTAGTTGACAACAAGCCTGCATTTATTGATTATCAAGGTGGTCGCATGGGTGCGCTGCAATATGATCTTGCTTCTCTGCTGTATGATGCCAAGGCCGATTTGCCTCAATCCTTACGCAATGAGCTTTTGAATCATTATATAATGCTAATCTCTCAGAAAACTGAAATCAACGAAAGTCAATTCAGGGAAACATTTAACGCTTATGTTCTGATACGCATTATGCAGGCCATGGGAGCTTATGGCTTTAGGGGTTTTTATGAAAAAAAGGAACATTTCCTTAAGAGTATCCCCTTTGCTATGAACAATATCAACTACATACTCACAACTCAAAAAATACCGGATAATTTTCCCACTCTTTACGCCGCCTTACGGGAAATCACCCACAACGAAAGATTGTTGCAAATTTCTGCCGGCCACGATCTGACGGTTACTATTAATAGTTTCTCTTACAAAAGGGGAATTCCTATAGATTTTAACGGCCATGGCGGTGGTTTCGTATTTGATTGCCGTGCCATACACAATCCGGGTCGCTACGATGAATACAAAACAAAAACAGGCAAAGACCCTGAAGTTATTGCCTTCTTTGAAAAGGAGCCTGAAATGCATCAGTTTCTGGATAACTGCTTCAGCATAGTTGACCAATCGCTTGAGAAATATATCGAACGGGATTTTAAACATTTGATGATAAATTTTGGTTGTACAGGTGGAAGGCATCGCTCGGTTTATTGCGCTGAACAGATGGCCCGACATCTGAAAGAAAAATTTCAGGTAAATATCAGGATTAAGCATGTGGAACAGGAAATTTAAGGTAAAAGAAATTGACTTTTAACATCGAGTTTAAAACTTTGAGCCTCAATAACTGACAAAAGAATTGGATGGGTAATATTCTTACTATACTAGTGGCTCTGATATTTGTGGCAGCCATATTTACACCCTTTCTGTACGGTGTATGGCGACAAAAAACGGGTCTGTATCTTTCCTTTATTCCTCTGTTGATTTTTATATGCCTGCTTGTCGAAGCTCTCCATCTGGCGCCTCATGAGGGCTTCATCCTTGACACCCCGATAGTTTTTTTGCCGGGGATGAACCTCGCCTTCCGAATAGACGGTTTAACATTAATATTTGGTCTTCTCATCAGCGGGATAGGATTCCTTATCCTGCTTTTCTCAGCCAAATACATGGCAAAATATGAGCGTCAGGGTCATTTCTTTACCTACCTGATGTTTTTCATGGGCTCTATGATTGGTATGGTCTTTTCAGACAATCTGATCATAATGTTTATGTTTTGGGAAATAACCAGTGTTGCCTCCTTCTTCCTTATCGGCTTTGACCACCACCGCGAAAAGTCGAGGCAGGCAGCCTTGCAGGCGCTGCTAATTACGGGCTTTGGAGGCCTGAGTTTGCTATTTGCCGTGATACTAATAGGCAACATTTGCGGCAGCTATAATGTTAGTGACCTTCTTAGGCAACACATTCATGTAGGAAATCACCCGCATTACTACCTTATTCTTACTCTTATAATCCTTGCTGCTATTACAAAATCAGCCCAGTTCCCTTTTCACTTCTGGCTGCCCGGGGCTATGGAGGCTCCCACCCCTGTCAGCGCCTATCTTCATAGTGCCACGATGGTAAACGCGGGGGTCTTTCTTCTGATGCGACTCTATCCGGTTATGGGGGGCACAGTATTCTGGAAGTACTCACTTATGATTACGGGCTGCATAACCATGTTTTTGGGCGCATTTTTCGCTTTAGGACAGCGGGATTTGAAACGCATACTTGCATTTACGACAATCAGCGCCTTAGGCACCATGGTATTACTCGTTGGCATAGACACGACCGACTCACTGAAAGCCGCCTTGGTATTTTTTATCGTACATGGTCTTTACAAGGGAGGGCTGTTTATGGTAGCCGGGATAGTAGAAAAAACCACAGGGACGAGGGATATTTATGCACTTCATGGACTTTTCAGGAGTTTACAGATAACTGCAATAGTAACGCTTCTAGCTCTTGTATCAATGGCAGGCCTACCACCAATGTTAGGTTTTATAGGCAAAGAGCTTATCTATGAAGCAAAGATGCAATTGCCCGATGTATCATGGCTGATACTTCCTTTGAGTGTAGGAGCCAACATAATGCTTGTAGCAGTAGCCATTAACATCTACTATCAACTATTTACCAAAAAGAAGGATAGAGAGGACATAGTTCTTCATTACAAAGAGCGGGAAATCCCTTTCACTATGCTTTTGGGACCGGTAGTTCTGGCAATTTCCGGAGTATTATTAGGGCTCTACCCTCAAATGCTTAACGTCCTGGTAAGCAATGCTTTATACTTTACGGGAAATATAGTGTATGATACAAAGCTTTCACTTTGGCATGGATATAATGATGTGTTGAGAGTAAGCATCTTCACAGTGCTGTCGGGTATTTTGATCTTCATCCTGCGCAAACCTGTAACAAAGTTAATTGTTAAGATGATAGTATGGTTTGATATTTACCATCTGCCAACGCTCTTCACCAACAGCATAAACAACTACCTGAAAGGAGCGGCAAGAAGCACGAATAGAATTCAGCACGGATATCATCGTTACTATCTTTTGACCTTCTTTCTGGTGGTAATGGCCTTGGTAGCCCTTCAACTGTTCCGTATGAAAAATATGGAAATAACGGATACCGCTCCCGGCCCTGTAAAGCTTCATGTGTTAATGCTACTGAGTGTTTCATCACTGGCGGTGGTCTATACAGTTTTTACAAAATCAAGACTTGCAGCAATTATAGCACTCGGGGTAAGCGGATATGGCATAGCCATGCTCTATCTATATTATGGCGCAGTAGATTTGGCCATCACTCAATTCCTGGCAGAAACCGTGTTGATGGTTATTTTCGTGTTGGTAATATACTACCTGCCCGAATTTGCCATTCTTTCAAATAAAAAGACCCGACTAAGAGATGGAATAATATCTTTAGGAGTCGGTATTTTCGTGACTTTGGTAGTACTCGAAGCAAGGTTTTTGCAACTCAATGAGCCCATTTCGGCTTTCTTTGCCGAAAATGCATACACGATGGCTCATGGGAGAAATATTGTAAACGTGATACTTGTAGATTTCAGAGCCCTTGATACTATGGGCGAGATAGCAGTGCTGACCTTGGCTGCGACGGGCGTTTACTCCCTTTTCAGATTTCAGATTAAAACAATAAAAAAGCTCAAACGACGCGACTCTCAGGAATTAACCGAGCCTGACTCCAACAATTAGTTGAAATAAAATTTAGTTAATGCAACTGTTGATGAATAACGTAATATTAGAAAAAACAACACGGCTCTTCCTGAAAGTAATGGCTATTATTTCTCTATATCTGCTGTTTAGAGGGCATAATAGTCCGGGCGGAGGTTTTATAGGAGGAATCGTTCTTGCTACCGGCTTTATTTTCTACGGTATTGTTTTCGGCTCAGACAAAATAAGGAAGATAATCCGCTTTAATAGCCGTACATGGATGGGCATCGGTCTGTCTTTGGTTATTCTGGCTGCTGTGATTCCCTTGTTTTTTGGCGAAGAACCGCTTACGGGAATATGGTACGAAGGGCTCTGGCCACTGCTTGGAACGGTTCATTTAGGCACTCCCTTAATCTTTGACACCGGAATTTATGTAGGGGTTGCCGGACTGATATTATCTGTTATTATCACTATTATGGAGGTTTTGGAATGGAACACTTGATCGCGATATTTATAGGTTTGCTTTACGCCTGCGGAGTCTATCTCGTACTTCGTCGCAGCATCGTAAAGGTTATCCTGGGCATATTTTTGCTAAGTAATGCCACCAACCTTATAATTTTCATGGCAGGCGGGATAAAACGCGGCGGGGTTGCCATAATAGAAGAGGGAGCTGAAGTAGCAGACCCCTCATTAATATCTGATCCTCTTCCCCAGGCTCTTATTTTAACGGCGATAGTAATAAGTCTGGGTATGTCGGCCTACATCCTGGCCTTAAAATACAGGTATTTTGATGTAACCGGAACGCACGACCTGGATCAACTTAAAAACACCGACCAACGATGATATTGTTTACCCTTATATTACTGCCTTTCAGCTATCTTATGCTTGGTCTTTTGATAAAAAGGCCAAAGATAAAAAGACAGCTGGCTCTGGTCTTTGCCTCAGCCAACCTGGCGTGGACTCTGGTTGTTCTAAAAGGAGTAAATCTGCAGGATATAATAGTTGTCAACATGGGCTCATGGCCTGCGCCTTACGGCATATCCCTTGTGGCCGACCGTTTCAGTGCCTTTATGTTGCTTCTGGCAGCTTTTGTGTTTTTGCTTGTAACAGTTTACTCAACTCAATCGCTTGACAAAGAGAGAAGGAAAAACGGATATTTCTTTTATTCTTTTGGTATTTTATTAGGCGTCAACGGAAGTTTTATCGCCGGTGACATCTTTAATCTCTACGTCTGGTTTGAAGTGATGTTAATATCTTCGTTTATACTAATGGGCTTGGGCGGAGAACGAAAACAACTTGAAGGTTCAATTAAATATCTTATACTAAACCTTATCGGGTCAATGTTCTTTGTTGCAGGAATCGGACTTCTATATGGCAAGATAGGCTCACTTAATATGGCCGATATTTCTTATAAGATGTCACTTGCTAAAGAAAATCTGGCAGCTCTTAATCCTGCCTTGATACTAATATTTGTAGGCTTTGCCATAAAAGGGGCTCTGTTTCCTTTCTTCTTCTGGCTGCCTGCTTCTTACCATACCCCTCCTCCTGCTATCACCGCGTTATTTGCAGGACTCCTCACGAAGGTAGGAATTTACTCAATGATAAGGATTTTTACCTTATTCCTTTATCACGACTTTGAGTTCTGGAGCCGCCTTGTGCTGTGGATGGGTGCTTTGTCTATGGTTGTGGGCGTAATTGCGGCATCCTCACAAAGCGATTTTCGCAAAATTCTGTCTTTTCATATTATCAGCCAGGCCGGTTATATGCTTATCGCACTTGGATTTTTTACCGAGGCCGGGATAGCTGCCGCTATCTTTTTTATTGCTCACAATATGCTCTCCAAAACCAATGCCTTTCTGGTGGCCGGATGGGTGCATCGCGAAAAACGCAGCCTTAACCTTAAAATCCTGGGTAATATGTTCCAAAAGAGTCCGGTATGGGGTGTTGTCTTCTTTATATCAGCCTTTAGCCTTGCCGGCCTTCCGCCGCTAAGCGGTTTTTTCGGAAAATATATGGTGCTGAAAGCCGGAATAGAGGCCAATCAAATATTCATATCTATGATAGCCTTATTTGTAGGGCTTATCACCTTGTTTTCGATGGTTAAAATATGGCTTGAGGTATTCTGGAAACTACCCCCTTCAGACAAGCGTTTACCAAAAGACACAGAAGCAAAACCGGCCAACAGGATGCTTGCGGCATCTCTTTTTATGGCTGCAGCAATAATAGGAATGGGCCTCTTTGCCGAACCGATAGGTGAGTATTGCTCCCTGGCCGCACGCGACTTGTTGAATCCCTCAAAATATATAAACTATGTTTTGGCAATCAATTAAAAAGCATTACCTCGTCAGACTGGCAGTTAAAGTTTATTACCAGGCCTTGCTGTTCTTGTTTTTTTGTTACAAAATAATAGAATCGGGATGGGCTATTGCCCGACTAATACTAAAGGGCTCCAAAGGAGATGAAGGAATGGTACTTACCTACCAAACAAATCTTGAAAAACCCTGGCAGGAGCTTATCCTTTTCAATATGATAAGTATGACGCCCGGCTCACTAGCCATTGATGTATCAGAAGATGGAAGATCCCTGATCATTCATTTATTGAACCTGCATGAACGCGGGCAATTTTATAAGGACGCTGCTAAATTCGAAGCCTTACTTAAAAAAGCTATTTGATATGGATCCTTCAACATTCCTTGAATATTCAGCAGTAGGCGCAATATGGATTATGACAATTAGCATGGTCTTCCCCCTCATCCGTTTATTCCGCGGCCCTACGCTCCCCGACCGGGTAATTGCCCTTGATCAGATATCCATTATTATTGTTTGTATTATAATTTGCGACTCCATCTATTCCAAGAACACTTACGGATTAGACGTTGCTCTGGTAGTATCGCTCCTGCTGGTTATCGGCTCTATGATTATTGCACGTTTCTTACATAAAAGGAGATCCGAAAATGATTGAATACATATCTGGCATATTAATTATTCTAAGTGCGCTGATTGTTCTTGTAGCATCAATTGGAATAGTAAGATTTAATAATCTCTACGGACGGATGCATGTTGTTACAAAAGTTTCATCTTTTGCAGTGCTGATACTGCTGATAGCGCTAAATCTATACTCGCTCAACATAGTAGTGTTATTAAAGACCGTGGTAATCTTTCACGTACTGATTTTTCTGTCGCCTATTGCAGCACACGTTACGGCTAAAGTAGCACAATGGCTTTATTCGGAACTGCCAAAGTCTGATAAAAAAACTAAGGAATTATGACGCTTAATGCTATGATTTTCGCTGCCGGTATAGGCTCACGACTACGTCCTATCACTGATACTATACCTAAGGCTCTGGTAAAAGTGGGAGGCTACACCTTGCTTGAAATAGCCCTACGCAAGATGAAAGGTCTGGGAGTATCACGCGTGGTGATTAATGTGCACCACTTTGCCGACCAGATAAAAAGATTTCTCTACGATTATTATACTCCTAACATGGAGATAATATTATCCGACGAGAGTAAGGAGTTACTAGACACCGGTGGCGGCTTGCTAAATGCAATAAGTTATTTCGATTACGGCGCTGATATACTAGTTTATAATGTCGATATAGTTTGCAATGCACCTATTTCAAAACTTATTGAGCAACATCACAAAGATAATAACCTTGCCAGTTTAATGGTTCAAAAAAGGAAAGCCTCACGATATCTGCTCTTCGACAAGCAAATGCAACTGCAGGCATGGCACAATCCCTCCACAGGAGAAGAAATATGGCATGGCGACAAAAGCACAGAAGTAAGTAGTCTGGGATTTGGAGGCGTGCAGCTGCTAAGGTATGATTTTATGCGTCTGATAAATAACAGCAAAACCAGCTTCCCCATTATTCCCGAATATCTCAAACTTGCAAAGGATTATCCTGTTAAAGGGTGGCTGACAGACGCGAATACTCAATGGTTTGATATAGGCACTCCCGAAAAATTAAAAAAAGCTCAACTTTTTTTTGAAAACGGTTCTCACTCTATCGAGTCATTTTTTTGAATATCCGAAAGCTAGATATTAAGCTGTTCTATTCCTGGTGAACCATGCGGTCGCTCGGCTAAGCCTCTTGGTTTATCCAAAAAACCGGGCGCACAAAGACCTTTCACAGTGCCCAATCAGCGTCTAAAATTAAAGCAGCTCCCAAAAGCAGCTTATAAGATATTAAAAAATAACGGGTTGTCTTTTTCAAGACAACCCGTGATTTTTTTATAAAGAAAGATTGTTATTTAACAACTTCCTCTACTTTTTCGCCTAGTGCGTCAGCAGCATCTTCTACGGCTTCAGCAGCGTCTTCAACAGCTTCAGTAGCTTCTTGATAAACATCTTGAGCTTTTTCTTCTACTGCTTCAACAGCATCTTCTACTTTTTGTTCTTCTTTTTTAGCTGAACTTCCAGCACATCCGGCAAATAAAAATGCACTACAAACAGCAACTGCAAATAACTTTTTCATGATACAAAAACGTTAAAGTTTGGTTAATTTGTGTAAATAATCAGGAGTAAAATTAGTAAAGGATTTGTTAAAAGCAATAAAATCAAAGGATTATTTTTATTAAATTAAAATAAAAGCCGGGAGTTTCAATTACGATTCTTTTTTCTTAGCCCAAAATGTATATAATTCATAATTAGGACTATTCACTATTTCTGGCTTGATCGCACTGAAAGCATCTACTCATTGCTTATAAACATATTTAACATTATTGGCTGATTTTAGCCAACAAATGCAAAGAAGGCCTTGAATAGAAGCAGCAGATTCATGAAAAAAGGCTGCCATGTTAGTGGCAGCCCTTAGTAACTAGCTATTGTAACTTATCAGTTGGGTTTGAAAAAACCCAAATCATTAATTGAAAAATTAGAAATATATTCAGCACGAGCCTTGTTCTCGGCGCGCCCATAGCGGATATAAATTTCAGTTGATGTACGGAAACGGTCATCACGCTCGGTATCCAGAAGCAAGAGGTAACCCATAATAATATGGCCAGCCATCTCAACTAATCTCCGTGCATGGAAATCAAGGTATTCATTATCACGAATATCAGCAAGGTGTTTTACTGTTTTTTCATATTCCTCAGTCATACCTATCAAGGTTCTTCTAAGCCCATGCAATTCAGGCTGCAGAGGCATTACTTCAAACTCGCGTATTCTGTTGAGCAAAGCACCGTTGGTAACTCCCCGAATTGCCGATACCACCTGTAGCTGAGTTGTTCCTTCATAAATAGTGGTAATTCTGGCATCACGATAGATACGTTCGATAGGGTAATCTTTCATAAAACCACTACCTCCATGTATCTGCAAAGAATCATAGGCAAGCTGGTTACAATACTCACTTGTCATCCCTTTCAAAAGAGGAGTGAAATAATCGGCCAGCTTCTGATATGTCTTCATATCATCACGCTCTTCCTTAGTAAGAGTGCGCTCTTCGCTCAAATGCATATAGCTCTTGTAAACATCAACATAACGAGATGTTTCATACAATAGGGTGCGTGAAGCATCAAGTTTAGCCTTCATAAGCCCCAACATTTCATAAACCGCCGGAAAACCTATTATAGCCTTGCCAAACTGTTTGCGTTCTTCAGCGTAGGCTAAAGCCTCACGGTAGGCTGCCTCTGAAAGGCCAACCGCCTGGGCTCCAATACCCAAACGAGCACCATTCATAAGTGCCATCACATACTTGATAAGTCCCAGCTTGCGCTCACCAACCAATTCGGCAGGAGCATCTTTAAACACAAGCTCACATGTAGGTGAACCTTTGATACCCATCTTGTTTTCAATACGACGGACAGTTACAGCTCTGTGATTCCTGTCATAAATAAACATAGACAAGCCACGACCATCAGAGGTGCCGGCCTCACTACGTGCCAATACTAATGAAATATCACCATCCCCATTGGTAATAAAGCGCTTAACTCCATTGAGATACCACTTGCCATCCTTTTCATTTAAAGTAGCTTTCAGTTGGACGGCCTGCAAGTCTGAACCTGCATCAGGCTCAGTAAGATCCATTGCTGCAGTTTCGCCGTTAGAAATACGAGGAAGGAAACGTTGTTTCTGATCTTCATCGGCAAACTCGTGAATAGTCTCTGCACAGTCCTGAAGCCCCCAGATATTTACAAAACCTGCATCAGCACGGGATACGATATCGGCTGCCATAATGTAGGGAACAATGGGAAAGTTGAGACCTTCGTATTTGCGGGGAAGTGTAATGCCCATAAGACCAGCCTTAACAAGGGCGTCAAGGTTTTCCTGAGTGCCTTTTGCATAAATCACCTCGTTGTTGACGATTCTGGGCCCTTCGGCGTCAACGCTTTCGGCGTTGGGTGCAACTATATCGCCACAAATTTCGCCCACAATTTCCAGCACCTTTTCGTAGCTGTCCATTGCATCTTCAAAATCTAAAGGGGCATAATCAAACTTATCTTTATCTGCAAAGTCACGCTCTTTAAGCGCAACGATTTTTTTCATCAAAGGGTGCTTAAGATGAAATAGCAAATCGGGGTTATCTGTGAAAAAATTAGCCATTTTCTTATAGTTTTTAGCTCGCGCCTATTTACTGTTCTTTTTATAATACTTGATCATTTTGGGAATTATCTCCATCACATCGCCGGTTATTACATAATCAGCAATCTTATTGATTGGAGCCATAGGATCATTGTTAATGGCTATAACCATCGACGACTCTTCCATACCGGCCGTATGTTGTATCTGACCGGAAATTCCACAGGCTATATAAAGCTTGGGACGTACTGTTACACCGGTCTGACCAATCTGTCTGTCGTGGCTGGCATAACCTGCATCAACAGCGGCACGCGAGGCACCTACCTCGGCGCCTATTACTTCAGCCAAATTGAAAAGCAAATCAAAATTCTCCTTCGAGCCAACACCGTAGCCGCCTGCCACGATAATTGATGAGTTTTTGATATTAACACGGCTCTTTTCCATGTGTCGCTCTATAACCTTGACTACCAAATCTTCAGGTTGTAGATACTTGTTTATATCAAGTTTCTTTAGTTCCCCTTTGTGCGAAGGATTAAAAATTTCCTTTTTCATCACACCTTCGCGAACCGTAGCCATCTGGGGGCGACAGTCGGGGTTAATAATTGTGGCAACTATATTACCCCCGAATGCAGGTCGTATTTGATACAAAAGATTTTTATAAACTTTTTGAGTTTTCTTTTCTTCGTGGTCGCCTATTTCAAGTGCGGTACAATCGGCAGTTAATCCGCTAAATAGCGCAGAAGACACGCGCGGGCCCAAATCGCGCCCCATCGTAGTGGCTCCCAACAAGCCTATTTGCGGCTTCTCCTCTGTAAATAATCCTTTAATAACAGCGGCATGAGGCAAGGTAGTATAGGGCGCCAGTCGCTCATCATCACCAATATGCACTACATCCGCGCCGTAAGGGAAAATCTCTTTCTCGATACCGGCCAACTTGTGACCTAAAACAAGTGCTTCAAGTTTGCACTTGAGCGTAGTGGCGAGCGTGCGACCTTTTGTAAGTAATTCAAGACTTACATCGGCTATTTTGCCTTCATCCACTTCGCATATTACAAATATACTATTCATGGGTCTTTCTTTATCACGTGGCAGCCGCCTTATCAATCAACGGCTATTTTTTTATATTATTATCAACTTTAAATCAGATAAACCATTAAGCTTAACCACCTATGGTGTGATTAAGAATAAGCTCCTGAATAAGTCCTTCAATATCACTATCAGACGAACTAAGAATCTTCGATTCTTTTGCCTGGAATACTACATTCTCAATGGTCTTAACCTTAGTGGGCGACCCGGTCAGCCCCAGCCATTTCGCATCAGTTTCCACGTCATTAACGCCCCATTCGGCGATGTGCAGATAGGCCCTATCCCCTGTTTGCGCAATATAATCTTCCGATTGAGTCTGGCGCTCAGACATAGTACGGGCATGTTTGTACTTCATCAAAAGCTTAGCCGAACGGGGACGGCAGGCCGCTGCCGAACCGTTGACCGTAATAACGGCAGGATAAGGCGATTCGACAGTTTCGACACCTCGCTCCAAACGACGTTTGATTTTAATCTTGCCTTTTTCGGCGCTAAGGATTTCCTCAGCATAAGTGATTTGCGGCAAACCAAGTTTCTCGGCAACCTGTGGCCCTACCTGAGCAGTATCGCCATCAATAGCCTGACGTCCGGCTATAATCAAATCGTAATCTTTAATTTTCCTGATGGCACAAGACAAAGCATAGGATGTTGCCAGGGTGTCTGAACCTGCAAAAGCACGGTCGGTAAGCAAGTAGCCTCCGTCGGCACCTCTGAACAGGCCTTCACGAATAATGTCAGCAGCACGGGTTGGCCCCATTGTTAAAAGGGTAACAGTGCTTCCCTTATATCTATCCTTAAGCCGAAGCGCCTGCTCAAGAGCATTCAGGTCTTCAGGATTGAAAATGGCCGCCAAGGCAGCCCTGTTTACTGTTCCATCGGCTTTCATTGCATCCTTGCCCACATTTCGGGTGTCAGGCACCTGTTTAGCCAGAACAATTATTCTTAATCCCATTTTATAAAATTTAGAAGATTTTTTAATTTTTGAAGCACAAATATAAGATAAAGAGCGGTTCCAACAAACCTCATAAATCAACTGTATAACAATCATTTATACTGAAATCTGTTTTGTGCTGCACCCGAAATTTGTTAAAGCTACAATTTGCTTCATCTAAAAATCAACATCACAAACAGTTACATTTTAAGACTTTTTTACTTTCTGCGTAAGGACCGGCTAATTTTTATAATCTTGTATAAGCTAATTTAGAATTAGATTAAGTAACTTATCGGTATGAACTTCTGCTCTGCTTTGATTGTTTATTTATTGTCGAAATGTTAAACTAAATCTCCACAAGCTGATGCAAGCCTCATTAAGACAAGGATATTATACAAAATTCCTGCCGCTAACAGTTTTTATGTTTGTGGCTATTTCTCTATATTCGCAAAAAGATTCGACTATGAAAACAAATAATCTCAGAGCATTAACTCCTGAAGAAGAGTATGTTATAAAAAACAAAGGTACCGAACGGCCTTTTACCGGCGAGTATAATCTCTTAGACAAACCCGGCATTTACGTCTGCAAACAATGCGGAGCCCATCTATACAACAGTGTTGATAAATTTGAAGCTCATTGTGGTTGGCCATCTTTTGACAAGGAAGTTGAAGGAGCAGTTAAGCGGAGTCCGGATCCCGATGGAAGAAGGACAGAAATCACCTGTGCACGCTGTGATGGTCATCTTGGTCACGTTTTTATCGGCGAGGGGCATACGCCAAAAAACACGAGACACTGCGTAAACAGCATATCCATGGTTTTCATTCCCGAAAGTGAAGTAAATAAGCGCTAAGCGGAGGCTTAGCGCAGCATTATTTTTATCGTAAGAGCCGGAGCATCCGGAGTGGGCGACACCCTAACAAGGTAAAGTCCCTTGCTTAATCCGGAAATATCAAGGCGACTATTCAAGTCCGATTGCGGCTGCGTTGCTTTCATTACCTCTTTGCCTGTAAGATCAAAAATTCTTACTTCATATACGCTACTGACCTTATTGTTCACAACCAATTCACCGGTGTAGGCATCAATATATACATCAACCGAATTTGTCTGAGACGAAGGAAACAAACCCTCAGCCTTGGCAGTTGTCAGAAATAACATAAGCGTTACCAGAGGCAATAATAATACTCGAGTTGATATGTAGTTGTGTTTCCTGAGCATAAAATAAAAGACTTGTCTATATTTATACAAACATAATGATTTAAAGTTTCATCTGTATATCTTTATTCTTTATAAATCATGTGAAATTTACGCATTTAGCAATCCCGGAGAAAAATGTGGTTTTTAAGCTATATTATTGGAGAAAAGTGTAGATTTTTGATTAAAAACCGGGATAAAAGTGTAAATAGTCATTCTAATAATTGGAGAAAAGTGCATATTATGAGCGATATTGTTGGAGAAAAGTAGATTAATAACTACCTCATATCCACAGTTAGAAGGGATTAAAATAACTTTAAAGTATCAGCGGCATATCCTGCAAAACACCATCATCATAAAAATCTATAAATATCTCAGCAGGGGTCAAATAAGTTGAACGTTTAAACTCTTTATAGTCGAAGCCGGCATCCGACTCTTCCATAATATATAAAGCCCACAAAAACAGATAATTCCTCATCCCCTCTTCAATTACCATCCGGTCAATTTCTTGTTCAAATTTAGTTTTCCCTCTTACCGAAAGGTATTGCATGCCTCTTTGCAGTACCCCAAAAAAATTCCTTGATTTATAATCTTTGATGTGCATCAACTCGTGCATCACCAAGCCAACCCTTGCCAACTCAGGAACATCTTCATATAAAACACCGTTAAAATCATTATCTGTATTAACCCTGATTACGTAAGTACGCTTATCCCTGTTTTTAAACAGCAAGGAAAACAAGCTAGGCCTAACGTTCATGGTAGTTGCAAGTTTGCCTTCCCTGACAACAATATTCTGATTGTGTAAGTTAGGGATAAACTCGGCAACCAGTTCAAAAACGTCTTGGTAAGTCTCAGGAATAGTCCAGCCCGCCGGCAAAGAAGAAAGCCCCTGCGGCTCTTCACCTTTAGCAAATTGGAGCAAAAAAGGAAATGACAGAAAAAAAACAGAAAGAAAGTAAGTAGCAAAATACCTCATAATATATTGTCTAAGACATATTTGACTTACGAAAAACCTATGCCCAAGGTTTCAGTCTCACTCCCTCATCTGCAGCTCATGCAATTTCTTATAGATTCCTTCAAAGGCAATAAGCTCAGAATGGGTTCCACGTTCAACGATTTCACCTTCATGAAAAACACAAATCAAATCGGCGCTGCGCACAGTTGAAAGCCTGTGCGCTATCACTATAGAGGTACGGTTGGCCATAAGATTTTCAAGAGCCTGCTGAACCAGAAGTTCAGACTCCGTGTCAAGGGCTGAGGTGGCCTCGTCTAAAATAAGTATGGGAGGATTACGTAAAACCGCCCTGGCAATGCTTAGGCGCTGGCGCTGACCACCTGATAGTTTGCCGCCCCTGTCGCCAACCATGGTATCATAGCCATGTTCTGTTTCCATAATAAAATCGTGAGCATTAGCTACGCGAGCCGCTGCTTCAACCTCTTCGGGGCTAGCCGAATCTACTCCAAATACTATATTATTATAAATTGTATCGTTAAACAGTATTGCATCCTGGTTAACATTACCCATCAAATGACGTAAGTCAAATATTTTTAGCTGTCTGATGTCAATGCCGTCTATCAGAATTTCTCCCTGTTGTATATCGTATAATCGGGGGAGCAAATCAACGAAGGTTGACTTTCCGCTTCCCGACTGCCCCACCAATGCCACCGTCTTTCCTTTTGGTATCTTAACACTAATATTTTTCAAAACCGGACGATCATGATAGGCAAAGGTAACATTGCGATACTCCACCGAATGCTTAAGTTCGCTAATGCTTTGGGCATCTTTCGCTTCTTTAATTGACACATCAGCCTTTAATATCATATCGATCCGCTCATAAGCAGCCAGTCCCTTTTGGATACTAAAAAACGCTTGCGAAAAAGCTTTAGAAGGGTTTATAATCAAATAAAAGATGCCGATATATGATAAAAAAGCTGCCGGTGCCAGAGTGCTCTCCTGACTTAAAATAAGAGTACCGCCGTACCAAACGACCATCACCACCACAATGGTTCCTAAAAACTCGCTTACCGGATGCGCCAACTCACGGCGGCGCATCAGACGATTCATAATATTCTTATATCCTTCATTTTCATTATTGTATCGTGTTTTCATTCTTCCCTCTGCATTGAAGGCCTTAATAATACGCAGCCCAGAGAGAGTCTCTTCCAATACTCCAAGTATTACTCCCATCTTCTCCTGTCCCTTCTTCGACTTCTTTTTTAGGCTGCGGCCTATACGACCAATTATAAGACCGGCCAGAGGAAGCATAACTAACACAAAAAGAGTCAGTTCTACACTGAAAAGAAACATAGTAACCAGATAGACCATAATCATAACAGGATTCTTCAAGGCCATATCAAGTGAAGACATAATAGAATTTTCAACCTCTTGCACGTCACCTGTTGAACGCGAGATAATATCACCCTTTCGCTCAGAGCTAAAGAAGCTCATAGGAAGTATTAGAATTTTGGCATATATCTTCTTCCTTAAATCTCTGACCACTCCATTGCGCAGGCCGATACTGGTAAATGACGCAAGATATGAGGTTCCGGTTTTTAAAAGTGTGCCGCAAATAAGGAAAATCCCTACAAAAAGTAGTGAGTAGCCCGGTCCGTATTGCTCTTTGTAGTAGGTGATATAGTAATACACATTATTAATCAGAGAATCAAAGTCAAGAGTCAGCGGCATAAGCTCATACACCTTCGAGTCCTGCATCAGGATAATCTCAAGCATAGGTATCATAGCGGCAATGGAAAACACCGCGAAGACAGCCGATAGCAGGTTGAAAATAAAACTCAGTACAAGTAAATGTTTATATGGCTTTAAATATTGCCAGGCTATTTTAAAAAACTCCTTCATTCTCTGTTTATATAATGATTAGTGATTAACGCTAAAACATATCTATTCCGGTATAAGTCGTAGGGCTGATTCGCTTCAACTCAGCCTTTACTGCTTCCGGGACTTCCAAACTATCAATAAAATCGGCAATCGAGTTGCCGCTAATCACGCTATTGGTACGAGTAAGCTCCTTTAGCGCCTCGTAGGGATTAGGATAGCCTTCACGACGCAGTATAGTCTGGATAGCTTCGGCTACTACAGCCCAGTTATCTTCGAGGTCTTTATCGATAGCCTTCTTGTTAAGAAGAAGTTTGCCAAGGCCTTTTTCAATAGATTTAATTGATATAACAGTATGACTCAGGGGAACTCCGATGTTTCTCAGCACAGTAGAGTCAGTAAGATCGCGCTGCAATCGGGATACGGGCAACTTAGAGGCGAGATGCTCAAAAACAGCATTTGCTAAACCAATGTTTCCTTCTGCGTTTTCAAAATCTATGGGGTTGACTTTGTGAGGCATAGCACTTGATCCCACCTCTCCCTTCTTTATGCTCTGCTTGAAATACTCCATCATTATGTAGGTCCACATGTCACGACAAAGATCAAGCATAACAGTGTTAATACGTTTTAGATTATCAAATATAGCCGCCAGATTGTCGTAATTACTTATCTGCGTAGTAAACCTCTCTCTCTTAAGCTTTAAGGAGTTTTGCAAAAAATCGTGTCCAAAAGCCTCCCAGTCAATCGAGGGATAAGCTACTTTATGAGCGTTGAAGTTGCCGGTTGCACCGCCAAACTTCCCTGAAAATGGCAAAGCTTTCAGCAAAAATAGTTGTTGACGCAAGCGTTCTGCAAACACCATTATTTCTTTACCAAGGCGGGTAGGCGATGCAGGCTGACCATGGGTTTTAGCAAGCATGGCTACACCTTTCCACTCATTTGCCATCTTATCCAGGCGTGCAATAAGACCCTCAATTAAGGGAAAATATATATCCATCATTGCATCGCGCAATGAGGCAGGAATAGCCGTATTATTAATATCTTGTGAGGTCAGTCCAAAATGGATAAATTCCTTAAAACTATCAAGTCCAAGTATTTTAAACTTCTCTTTAATAAAATACTCTACAGCCTTGAGGTCATGGTTGGTTACGGTCTCAATATTCTTAACCTTCCCGGCATCTTCAATGCTAAAGTCTTTGTATATCAGCCGCAAACTATTATACAAACCCTTGTCGAAGGAGCTTAGTTGAGGTAAGGGTATTTCGCATAATGCAATAAAATACTCCACCTCTACCATCACCCGGTAACGAATTAGAGCAAACTCGGAGAAATAGGGAGCGAGACTTTCAACTTTGCTCCGATAGCGCCCGTCAATGGGCGATATGGCGGTAAGTTCATGAACTTCGGGCATAGTATTCACATTATTTGTAAGAGCGCAAAGGTAGCAAAAATGACAATAAGCATAAAAGGTTTAAGGGGCTATTTACCTAAGCAAACATTATAGTATTCCAAGTGCATATTATATTATAATCTTTCACTATTTTTGAATCAAAGTGATAAGCATCAAAGAGGCGGCTTTACAAGTATGTATATAGGCCGTAATGATTTTCAAACAAACTAAATGCTAAATGCGATGAGAACTTGTGCGCTATTTTTGTTTTTTATTATGACTTTAATGGCTGGCAAAGCCGAAGGAACAGCTCCAGATTCATCGAATATCGTTTACCGATTGCCCATCTTCAGCAATATAAACAGTACAACATGGATTCATACTCAGCGAGGCTTCAGCGAGGCACAAGAGCTTAATGCAAAGGCTATTATTCTTCATCTCAACACTTACGGCGGCGAGGTGGTTTTCGCCGATTCCATCAGGACAAAGATACTCAACAGTGAAATTCCGGTTTATGTATTTATCGATAATAATGCAGCAAGTGCCGGAGCTTTAATTTCAATCGCTGCCAAAAAAATATATATGCGCCCGGGAGCCAACATTGGGGCGGCAACCGTTGTTGACCAAACAGGAGAAGCGGCACCCGACAAGTACCAGTCGTATATGCGTTCTACCATACGAGCTACCGCCGAGGCGCATGGGAAAGACACCATAGTATCGGGCAATGATACTATTATTAAATGGGTACGTGATCCTCGCATAGCAGAAGCTATGGTTGACGAAAGAGTTAACATTCCCGGTGTTTCTGACTCGGGAATGGTTCTTACCTTTACCACCCTGGAAGCTATGGAGCATGGATATTGCGACGGCATTGCCGAAAACATAGAAGACGTCAAGAAAGAAATTGGCCTTGAAAATGCCGAAATAGTGTCCTTCAAAGCTTCTTTTTATGATGGTATAAAGGGCTTCCTGACCAGCCCCCTCTTAAGCGGATTGTTGATTCTTATTATTATCGGGGGTATCTACTTCGAAATGCAGTCGCCGGGCGTGGGCTTCCCTCTAATCATAGCGATAATTGCAGCCGTTTTATATTTTGCCCCGCTCTATCTTGATGGACTCGCTGCCAACTGGGAGATAGCACTATTTGTACTCGGCCTTGGATTAATAATACTTGAGATATTTGCTTTTCCGGGCTTTGGAGTTGCCGGTATCAGCGGAATAATATTAGCTGTTACCGGTCTCACTCTCAGCCTGGTAGGAAATGTAGCCTTTGACTTTTCAGGTGTTCACCCCGGAGATTTTTTGACTTCTCTGCTTACGGTAATATTGGGAATGTCAGGGGGAATAGTATTGACTATTTATTTAAGTAACAAACTTATAGGAAGGCAAAAAGGGCCATTTTCGCGACTTGCTCTCAACACCTCTCAGGACATTGATAAGGGCTATATCAGCGTGGATAGCGGCATAGCTTTAATGGTTGGGAAAACTGGAGTGGCTTCAACCGACCTTCGCCCCTCGGGTATTATTGTTATAGATGATGAGCTGTATGATGCACGCGCTATTGAAGGTTATATTGAAAAAGGTGAGGCGGTTAAGGCAATAAGTTACAAATCAGGCCAGCTAAATGTGCGCCGAATACCCACTGAATAAGGTCTCTTTGCTTTTATTTTTAAATTAATTACGAAAATTGTTGTGTAACATAGGTGAGAAATCGAAAATTTTGTATTTTTCAGGCGTGAAATCATTTGTTTTTTTAATTAATTAAATATCAAAAGAAATGAAAGGAAAGAAGCTTCCCAAGAAGAATTCCGGAATGTTTCAAGACGAAGAATCAGTGAATAAACCGGGGGTAAAGCTAAACAAACAGAGACGTTCAAAAAAGCCATCAATTTATGATGAAATGGATGAGTTGGACGACGACGATTATGACGACAATTACGACATCGACGACGATGAGGATGATTTTTATGGTGATGAGGAAGATGAAGATGAGGATTATTAGAGAGTAATTTAACTAATTAGGCAGGCAGTTAAGACAAGGTTTTAGCTGCCTGCAATATTTTAACGCTACATTAACAATATCCCAATATAAGTTTTAAGTAGTTCTTGCTATCTTGCAGCATGCAAATCAACAGAAATTCAATATTATCCATTATCATACTATTGTTTTTCCTCCCGGCAACGGTTGGATTTGCATTATTCCGGCATAGTTGTGATGAATGTCATGCCTTCGACAAAGAGGCTTCCTTTGTTTTTTTGTCGCATAATGAAGATAGTCACGATTGCTTCTGCCCTAAAAATGATGCTTACCACGGGGAGGAAAATCCGGATGAGCACGACCACAACTGCCTGATGGATTTAAAAAAGCTGGAACAGCCATTCACGCTTAGCTGCTTTAAGGATGCTATGCCCTCTCCCATCATCCTTGATTGCTGCATTAATAGCAACTTTAGTATCCTTACAGCTTTTTGCTCAATTAAGGAGTTTTATCCCGATATCAGCACTGATTTATTTGCCCTTAGCGGGCAGGAACGTCTAATTAGCAACAGCGTTTTCAGATTGTGATACATAAATATTACAGCTCATTGCCTTGAGCCGATATTTATGAATAACACCCTTTTTATCTGAAAACAATGAGACTTAAGCTTTTTATATTATTATTTTTTTCCATCTCATCACTATCTTTTGCCCAGAACATGGTAACAGGTCATGTGTTTGAGAAAAACGGAAATAATGAAGTGCCTGTAATTGGCGCCAATGTTTATTGGGCTGAAACAACAAGGGGTACATCGACCAACAATGACGGTATTTTCAGTCTTCCATGGCCAGGTGAGAAAGCTCGCCTGGTAGTCAGCTTTGTGGGCTACGAGCCCGATACTATGCTTTTATCTTCTCCTCAACAAGGGCTGATAATAGCACTGAACCAGACTAAAGAGCTTGACGAGGTAAGGGTTTCAGCACGCGAGCCCGGCTCTCATATATCGCGCCTCAACCCTATAACTACGATTGATATAACCTCCGCCGAGCTGTGCAAAGCTGCTTGTTGCAGTTTGGCCGAGAGCTTCGAGACCAACGCCTCTGTTGATGTATCATATACAGATGCAGCCACGGGCGCCAAACAGATACAGCTATTGGGTCTATCCGGACTCTATGTACAAATGCTTACTGAAAACATGCCTGACAGCCGGGGTTTGGGCTCTGTTTATGGTCTTGACTTCGTACCCGGCCCCTGGATGGAATCAATACAGGTTTCCAAAGGTGCCGCATCCGTAAGCAATGGTTATGAATCGCTTACAGGGCAGATCAACCTCCAATACAAAAAGCCTGAAACCTCGGAGAAGCTCTTTGTCAATGGCTTTGTAAGCTCCAGCGGACGAGTCGAGAGTAATGTAAACAGCGGTGTCAATGTGGACCAGACATGGGCAACAGCCGTTTTGGCACATGCTTCAGCCGATTCACGTAAAAACGACCACAATAATGACGGCTTTCTTGATGAGCCACTCACGCAGCGTTATATTTTTATGAACCGCTGGTCAGGTGATTTATCGCCCGATATCTTCACGCAGTTTGGACTAAAAATATTAGATGAAGAGCGTAGCGGCGGACAAGCAACTTTTAATCGTAACAAAGCTTATTCAGAGCAGGAAGCCTACGGAATTGCCATAGACACCCGAAATATCGGGGCATTTTTTAAAGCCGGCTATATCTTCCCAAATGATCCGGAAAAAAGTATTGCTATTGTCTCAAATTATAGCTACCACGATCAGGAATCCTTATACGGACATCGTTATTATTTGGGCACACAAAATTATCTGGCGGGAAACCTGATTTTTGCATCTCACTTTGGCAATCCGCAAGCTCATAAGTACACTACCGGAGTTAACTATTTGTATGATAAGCTTGAAGAGAATCTTTCCGGCAACTTATCAGGGATTTTTGCGCCCAACGGCAGCCGCACTGAGAAAGTGTTAGGCGCCTATTTCCAATACAGCTACATTATCCCGGAAAAATTAACCCTGCTTGCGGGACTTAGAGCCGACAATCACAATATTTTCGGTTCTTTCTTTACGCCAAGAATACATTTACGCTATAGTCCTAATGAGAGATTTGTAATTCGAAGTTCTGCCGGTAAAGGATATAGAACACCCAATGCTCTTGCAGAGAACAATAGTGTTTTGGCTTCTTCAAGGCAGATATTTGTCTCAGAGAATATAGATATGGAAGAGGCATGGAATTACGGCCTTAATGTAAGCAGCTATCTCGAAATCGGACTGCGAGAACTTACAATTAACCTGGAATACTACCGCACTTCCTTTATTAATCAATTGGTGGCAGATATGGATCAAAGCGCTCGCGAAGTGCATTTCAGTATGCTTGAGGGAAAATCGTATTCAAATGTATTTCAGGCAGAGGCCTCGGCGGAAATTTTCAGAGGCCTTGATATTGTAGCAGCCTGGCGACTTAATGACGTTAAACTGACTACAAATAATGAGCTTCGGCAGAAGGCTTTACAGGGCAGGTACAGAGGATTGCTAAATCTTTCATACTCAACTCCTCTTCCACGATGGCAAGTTGACTTCACGGCACAGTTTGCCGGACCCGGTCGTGTTCCCGACACAAGTGAAAACCCCACAACTTTGCAAAGAGATAAGAGCTTTGAAGCTTTTCAGGTGTTCAACACACAAGTTACAAGATATTTGAGGCACTGGAGTTTTTATGCCGGAATTGAAAACATAGGAGATTACACACAAGCCAATCCCATTATAGCTGCCGACAGCCCCTTTAGCGAGTATTTTGACAGCTCAATGATTTGGGGGCCACTAATGGGAAGAAAGATATACTTTGGATTCAGGTTTGCTATAGACAGGACTTAAGGTTCAAACAACTAATAACAATAAAAACTATTAACTATAATTGGAAGCTATGAAGTATTTAATAACAATTTGCACAGTGCTGCTTTTTATGGCAAAGCCAATAGAAGCACAGGAAAAGAACAAAATAGAGACTTGCACCTTCTCGGTAAGCATTGACTGCCAGGGATGTATTGACACAATCACAAAGGATCTGGCCTTCGTCAAAGGGGTACGCGATTTGCAGTTTAGCCTGGAGGAAAAAACTGTAGCCGTCACTTACCGCAATGATAAAGTAAATAAGGAAGCCCTTGCAGAGCGTATCAAAAAATTAGGCTATGAAGTAGAGGAATTAAAGCCTAAAGAGGCTAATTAGGACTTGGGGCCATAAAATGAAAGGTAGCAATTGAAAAAATTGTTACCTTTTAGAAAGGCCTCATTTCACCACAAAATCGAAGTATAGTTCCTTCTCAATATAGCCCTTCAGCCTGTCGCCGATGGCAACAGGCCCAACTCCGGCAGGGGTTCCCGTGAAAATTAAATCACCAATTTTCAGTGTGAAATATTGAGAAAGGTGCGCAATTATGCTGTCTATATTAAATATCATATCAGCACTATTGCCCGACTGGCGCAGCTCTCCATTAACAGTAAGGCTGAAATTCAGCTTGTTGATATCAGGAAATTTATCTTTTGAGCAGAACTCTGAAATAACAGCAGAGCCGTCAAAGGCTTTGCATTTTTCCCAAGGAAGACCTTTAGCGCGAAGCTCATCCTGAAGATCCCGAGCCGTGAAATCCACTCCTAGCCCAATTTCGTCGTAGTAGCGATGCGCGAACTTCTCCTCGATATCTTTTCCCAGACGATTAATCTTCACGACAAGTTCAACTTCATGGTGGAACTCTTTAGCAAACTGAGGTAAGTAAAAAGGCGCATTATTGCGCAGCAGAGCTGAATCAGGCTTGGCAAACACAACCGGTTCTGGAGGTAAAGGGTTTTTCAATTCTTTCGCGTGCTCTTCGTAGTTTCGCCCAATACACAATATCTTCATTAGTCAGCAGTTATCAGTACAATAGTCAAGAGTTAAATTTTCGCAGCTTGATATTAGTAAGAACTTTTTTGGTGTAAAGGGGAAAGTCGCCATTCATCATCCATCCGTAATAACCGGGATCTTTCTCAAGCACCTCCTCGACCTTTACTCCCTTATACTTTCCAAAGTTAAATACCTCCTCATCTTTGTCATTATACACTATGCGTCCGGCAAAGTCAACATTACGGTTCTGGGTAGAAAACTTCGAGAGGGCGGCAACATCATTTTCCAGTTCAGGATAGCGATCAAGTTGAGCTTTCAACACCTCATAAGTAGCTCTGGTGTCAGCCTCTGCACTATGAGCCTCTGCCAAATCCTTATCGCAATAAAACTTGTATGCAGCTTCAAGAGTCCTTCTTTCCATTTTGTGGAAAATAGTCTGAACGTCAATAAACCTGCGTTTTTGCATATCGAAATCCACTCCAACTCTCATAAACTCCTCAGCCAACAGCGGTATGTCAAACTTGTTTGAATTAAAACCGCCAATATCGCAACCTTCCATAAACTTAGCAAGTTCACGGGCAATGCTTTTAAAGGTTGGAGCATCCTTAACATCTGCATCATAAATACCATGAATATCAGATGATTGCTTGGGAATTGGCATCTCCGGGTTTATGCGTTTGGTATAAACCTCTTCACTACCGTTAACGTTAACTTTCAAAACGGATAACTCTACAATACGGTCGCTGGCAATATTAATTCCTGTTGTTTCAAGGTCGAAGAAAACTATCGGGTTCTTTAAGTTTAACTGCATATCTGGTTTTTTGAATCCCATTAAGGGGACGGTTTTTATTAAAATCCTCACAAAAGTAATCATTCAAAGGCTTTAAAACCAAAAAATATGATTCTATAATGTAGCAATGCTTGAGGTTTATCAAAGTAATTCAGGCCAAATCTAAATGAAATATGTAGAAATTTAGACTCATAAGGTTTTCAAACAATACTTCTTACGTTTTGTTAGATAGAAGAAAGTATATTGAGAGAGGGGAAGAAAGAAAACTTTAAACAATAAAATAGAAAACAAAATGGAAAACAAAATGATAGTTGAGATATGGAGCGATGTGGTTTGTCCTTACTGTTACATTGGAAAGCGTAAACTCGAAAAGGCCTTGTCGCAGTTCGAAGACAGCCAGCAAGTTAATGTTGTATGGAAAAGTTACATACTTGACCCCACCATGCCCGACGATTACGACAAAAGCACCTACGAGCAAATTGCATCAAAATATGGCACTACGGTGGAGGAAGCAAAGGCAACTCACAGAAAATTAGAAGAAGCTGCAAAAGCAGTCGGTCTGGACTATGACTTTGACAAGGTTAAGCCTGCCAACACCATGAAAGCTCATCAATTAATTCACTTTGCCAAGGCTAATGGTAAACAGGACGAGGCGGAAGAAACCTTATTCCGCGCCTACTTTACTGAGGGCAAGAACATTAACAATGTTGACACTCTTGCCGAAATATGCTCATCCTTAGGTTTAAACAAGGAAGAGTTTTTAAGTGCCTTAGCTAAAGAGACTTATCATGACGATGTGCGTGCGGACATCTACGAAGCCAAACAAGTTGGAGTCCAGGGTGTTCCCTTCTTCGTGTTCAACCGTAAGTATGCCGTAAGAGGAGGTCAGGAACCGGCAGTATTTTTGGAAGTTTTGCAAAAATCATTTTCAGAATGGAGGAAAGACAATCCGCTACCGAATCTGGAAATCATAGAAGGGCAAGTCTGTACCCCTGACGGCAAATGTGATTAATTTATCTGGGTGGTAAGCAATGATTCAGTTATATTTGTGTTGGCAAATTCATATCCAACCATAAACTGAAAAACATGCTGGAGAAATTAATCGAGATCGACACTAATTTACTGGTTTATTTAAACGCATTTAATGCTACATTCTGGGATTACTTTTTCTGGTTAACAACAGATATTACTATTTGGATTCCACTCTATGTGACGATTCTTTATACAATCTTTAAATCGCATGGAAGCAAAGGCATCTGGACAGTTTTAGCATTAATACTGGTAATTACCTTATGTGATCAGATTTCAAGTGCAATATTAAAGCCTTTATTTGAGCGGCCGCGCCCCTCGCGCGAGCCTGCTCTTGAAGGGCTACTTCATCATTTTAACAACTACCGCGGAGGCAAATTCGGCTTTGTATCTTCTCATGCAGCCAACTCCCTCGGTTTAGCAATCTTCAGCTCCTTGCTCTTTAAAAACAGATGGTATAGCTTATTCATTATGAGTTGGGCACTTGTCAACTCCTATTCACGGATCTATCTGGGAGTTCATTACCCGGGCGATGTACTGGCCGGAGCAGCTTTGGGATTATTGCTAGGCTGGCTGGTATTTTTGCTCTTTCAGAGATTTGCCAAAAGAATGTTGGGCAACTTATTGCATAAGGATAAGGTCTTTAATTGCAAACTGCCCATCTACACGGGGCTTTTGTCAATTATGATTATACTTCTTGCTTCTAAGGCACTTTTATAAATATTAATTATTGTTAACGGGCAAGAGATTGATGTTAAAAAATTGTTATTTGATTGGTTTAATTTTTATCTTTAAAACAATCATGTAATCCTTTTTTAAAACTTTTCAATCATGAGCACTACAATAACTTTCAACCAGCTTAGGAGGATCAAGGATAGTCTTCCTGAAGGCGCAACGCGTACTATCGCTGAAAATTTAGACCTCGACGTAGAGACAGTAAGAAATTATTTTGGCGGGGCCAACTACGATCGGGGTAAAAGTGTAGGGATTCACATAGAACAAGGCCCCGATGGAGGCATCGTAGAACTGGATGACACCACTATTTTAGAAATGGCAGAAGATATTCTTGCCGGAAAAATCAAGGTTCCTGAAAATTCTTAATGTCAAATTAGCGCTAAACAATAGAATTTGCATAATAATATTAAAAGGGGTGAATGAATAGTTTCACCCCTTTTAATATTATTATTACTGTAAGTTGGCTTCTTTGGCAACTTATTCTGTACGAACAACTCCTCCACTTGATGAATCAACCGAAGTCATAACAACATCGCCCTTAACGGTAACATTTCCACCAGAACTGGCACTGCCCTTAGCCTTGCCGTTAACAAAAAGTCTAACCTGGGCGCCACTGCTTGCTTCCCCTGATCCATTTGAAGCTACAAATCCATAGGCATCAATTTGTGCCCCGCTGCTTGCATCTGCTTCTATTCCATCACCCTGTCCGTCTAGTTTGATTTGAGCCCCCGAAGAAGCCTCTGTCTCAACTGCAGAAGCATTAAGCGAAAGCTTTATTTGCGCCCCTGAAGAAGCCTCAATATCAATCTGCCCGGCTGTCAAAAGCCCTTGCGATTCGGCTATCGCTCCTGACGATGCTTTCAGTTCTTTTAAATCGCGACAAGTCAGATAGACTTTTACAGGGTACTTGTAGCTTCTCCAATCAAAAATATTAAACCCGGGAGGATTCTCAATATAGATATCAAGTTCTCCGTTTTTATTCTTTATAACTACCCTATCAATAATCTCATCCTCGGCTTCAATAACCGCATCATAGCTTTCTCCCTGATTAATAAACAGCTGCACTCCCATTTTAACATGGATGACATCGAAATACTCTAAAGGTAATTTCTTTTGCATAAGCTCTCCGGAAGCATTATTGCCGGCGTATAGGCAGGATGTAATTATAGCGCTCAACAGCAGCGACAAAAACAAGTATGACCGTTTCATAAATTGTGGTGTATTAATTAGACATTAATAATATGACCCTCAAAGCCCGCAGAAAGTTACAGCACTAAATAAAAAATGCAAAATATTAATGCCTTGCCTAATCCCCGACTATCGTCATTTCATCAAAGAGATAAGCTGAGCCTGCATATTTGTCGATAATAAAGAGAACATAGCGCATATTAACAGATATATTGCGACTGAGATGAGGATTAAAGATCATATCGCTCATTATGCCATCCCATGCACGATCGAAATTAAGGCCTATCAACTCTCCCCTATCATTTAGCACCGGGCTTCCGGAGTTTCCGCCTGTTGTGTGATTCGTTGACACAAAGCATACAGGGACAGTGCCGCCAATACCATATTGACCAAAATCACCGGCGTGGTAAAGCTCTTTCAATTTCTCCGGCACTCTGTAGTCATAATTATCCGGATCTTCCTTTTCAATTACTCCATCCAGCGTGGTGAAGTAGCTGTAAACAATTCCATCTGAAGGCTCATAACCCATCACTTCACCGTAGGACAGCCTTAAAGTGGAGTTTGCGTCAGGATAGAAATGCCTCTCCTTGTCGTATTCCATCAAAGCATTAATATAGACCCTGTTGAGGCTATCTATGCGACTATTAATACGGATATAGCGCGTATTTATGTCCTTGTAATAAATGTTACGCATATCTGTGTAAATGGCGAAGGCAGGATCAGCCTTCAGCTCTTTCACCTTCCTTTTGTCAAACTTGTCGATAAACTTGCTTACATCATTGTGCTTATCAAACAAGGTATTATCAAACAATGCCTTCACAAAACTGCTGTAATCTCCCTTATACTGATTCTTTATGATTGACAGGAAAGAAGGCCTAAACTCCTGCGGCAGGTCCATCTCCATCATTTCAAACATGCTAATGCAAATTTCCATATCTATGGCCCTGGAAAAATCTTTGAAATGCTTTTCTGCTTGCTCCCTTAGATGCAGCTTTTCCATCTCCACAGCGTCTTCATCAACTTCCTCAGCATCTACAAGCGTCGCCAACCTTTCAAAACTCCCTGCAAACTTAAGGGTCTCAATGCCTGTATAGCCAATCAGTTCAAGCATATAATCATGTGCCAGGCGATACTTACTCAAAGCTTTGTAAAGCTTTGAGTACTCACTGAGGATGTTGCCATAGCTTACTATTCGCATCGAATCACTATTAAGCCAAGTATTAAAACCGGCCTCGTATTGCTGCTTCATATCTACTCCTCCAAGCATCTTAAGTCCTCTGATTTCACCCTTCCATCGCTTAAAGGAATTAGCCACTGCTGAATGTTTTGCGGCATATTGTAATCTTATCTTTTGATCTTGTACAATATGCCGGTCCATTATGTCAAGCTTGGCATCGCGCAGCTCTATCATTTTAGGGTAAACAAGATCGGCAAGCATCGAGACATGATAGGAAGGTACATATTGTGAAGTCTTTGCAGGAAATCCAAGCACCATTGCAAAATCGCCTTCCTCTACTCCTTCAAGCGAAACAGGGAAATGATGTGCCGGTTTATACGGCACATTCGTGGGCGAAAAATCCGCTGCTCTGTTTGATTCATCAGCATATATTCTGAAAAGGGCAAAATCGCCCGTGTGACGCGGCCACATCCAGTTATCACTTTCGCCTCCAAAATCGCCTATCCCGGCAGGAGGAGCACCTACAAGTCTGATATCTTTAAAAACCTCATAAACAAATAGATAATACCGATTACCAGAATAAAAGGGCTCGACCACCGCCTGATAGTGCAAATCCTTTACCGCATTATTGCTTATAGAGTCAATATTGGATGCAATTATCCTTTGGCGGGCGCTCTCCCTAATGCTGTCATTCACACCGCTTAAGACAAGGGCAGTTACATCCTTCATGCTTCGCAGAATACTTACCGTTAAGCCCTCATTTGGAAGTTCTTCCTCACGCGAGGAAGCCCAGAAGCCCGCTGTCAAATAGTCATTTTCAATGCTGCTGAGCTTCTGGATAGCAGAATTAGCGCAGTGATTATTAGTGATAATCAATCCTTCAGCAGAGATTACTCCTCCCGTGCATCCGTTGCCAAACCTGACCACGGCATCTTTCATACTTGCTGCGTTGACGGTATAAACGTCAGCGGCACTCAGTTTGAAGCCCATTTCCTGCATTTCGCCAATGTTAAAATCATCAATTAACATAGGGAGCCACATCCCCTCGCGAGCTCCAGAGTTAAAAGGTAAAACAGCAACAATTAAAAGAACAACAAGCCTTAGCATATTAAAAAATTTACAACAACAATAAATCCAGGTGGTCAGGCAGAACTTTAAAACGCGCAAAGTTCTTCATATAAGGTAGAAACAGGCAGCCCCATGACATTATAAAACGAGCCTTCAATGCGATATACCCCTATCAGACCAATATATTCTTGTACGCCATAGCCACCGGCCTTATCATAGGGCTTGTAGCGATCAACATAGGCCTCAATATCGGAATCCTTCAGCTTTTTAAAATAAACATTGGTCCTAGCTGTAAACGACCTTTCTTTTTGTGAATCCCGGATAGCCACACCGGTCAACACGGTGTGCATAGAGTCTGACAAGCGTTTGAGCATAGCTATGGCTTCCTCGCGGTCTGCCGGTTTATTCATAATATCATCGCCCAGCACAACTATTGTATCAGCTGCTATAACCAAAGTTTTAGGCCTAGTCCAAAGTTCCTTATAGGCTGCTATCTTCTTTAAAGCGAGATATTCTGCGACTTCGCTTTTAGGCATTTCGGCAGGGAAATCTTCAGGAATATCAGCTATAGTAAGCACTTCAAAATCCACATCGGCCATGCGCAGCAACTCCTGGCGGCGGGGCGACTGCGACGCGAGTATTATCCTGTAGTTTCTTAAATTTTCCGGAATCATTTAAAAAAGGTTTGAGCCACAAAGACAAACAAAATGCCCGCTAACATTATTAGCTTGCTGAGTTGTGATGCAGCGTGATAAGCTCGGGAATCTTTTGCTTTATATATCATTAGGCTCAAGACCAGATAGGGTATGGAAATTAAAACAAAAAAGTAAAGTAAGGTAATTTTGCTGGCTCTCAATTCGGGAACTATAAAAAACACAACCCATAAGGCAACAAGCGTCGCGATATTAAGTAAGATTACCACTGTCTTGGTATAGCTCTCACCCATTTCAACCGGCAGAGTGCGGCATCCCGATTCCCGATCGCCTTCAATGTCTTCAAGATCCTTAATAATCTCCCGTCCCAGGGTAGAAATAAACGCGAAGAAGGCTATGCCACTAACCCATGACCATGCCGTTGAGCATGCCTCAGTACTCAGGATAGCCTCTCCATTAACGCGCGCCAGAGATGCAAACTCAAGGGATACAACGAAATAAGGAACCAGCGCTGTCAAAAACGCAACAACCAGATTTCCTATTAATATCTGTTTTTTGAAAGTGGTAGAATAGTACCAAAGAAGTCCAGGAATCAAAATAAACATAAGAGCATAATTATCTTTGCGAGCTACGTAAGCAAGAAAAAAGCCTGCAAACATCCCTAAAAAGGTAAAAATAACATGCCACAACAAGCCGAAGCGCCTGGAAAAAACCTTACCCACAACCACCTTCTCGGGTCGGTTTATCAAGTCTGACTTAATATCAAAATAGTCGTTAATCACATAACCGGAAGCGGCCAAAAATACTGTAGCAGCAACTAATACGACAAATCTCGCATTACTCATTGCAGGCTCAAGCTCATAAAATTCAAGGATGGGCAACAATAATGCATAGCGCAATAAATATTGCAGCAAAGCAATAATCACTAAATTTTTAAAACGTATAAGCCGCAAAAATGCCATATCTAAAAAGTAAAATTTACCACTCGTAAACTGAGCCCCATCGGCCATGGGCGCGCAATACCTGTTCTATCACGTCCCGCGCACAACCTCTTCCACCTTTCCTGTCACTAATATATTTGCATAGAGACTTTATCTCTTCCACAGCATCGGCGGGACATACAGGCACTCCAACCATCTTCATAACATGATAATCAGGCAAGTCATCACCCATATACATAACATTCTCAGGCTTCAGTCCCCGCTTTTCAATCCAATCATTAAATTCATCAACTTTATGCGATGCTGCCATATAAATATCTTTTACGCCCAAATCGCTGTAACGCTTGCGCACTGCCTCGCTGTTGCCCCCGGTTATTATGGCAATAGGATAGCCAAGTTTAGCAGCTTTCTGCAGTGCAAATCCATCTTTTATATTAGAAGTGCGCATAGGCTCACCTGTTGGATGCATCGAAATAATATCTGAACTTAATACCCCGTCAACATCAAATGCAAAGGCTTTAACTTGCATCAAATCCTCCTTGAAATTGGTCATATAACAACTTTTTTCTGCGAATTTAACCAATTTCTGTTATATCCCCATAATAAGATTACGAATCAGCTAATCAGCATACATTTTTGAAATACTCTCGGATAAGATACTGTATATTTCATGATAAAAGCTATTGCTGTTCAACAGCTCCTTATGCCTCTCCATCACAGCTCTGTCTCCGCGCCTGGCAGGACCGGTCTGTGCATCGATAGGGCTCATTGTGAGAGCTTTCTGAGTTGTTTCTTTTATCAGGGGCTCTAAAAGCGAGAAGTCAAGACCTTCCTTTTTTAAAAGCTCATAAGCAATAGCATAGAGATGATTGACAAAATTGGAAGAGAAGACGGCCCCAATATGCAGAGTCTTGCGCTTTGCACTATTGGCTTTTTGAACATGGTCACTTATAGCATTCGCAAGCTCGAGCAAGATCCTTCTTGCCACTGATCCGTTCTCTTCAATAAGCAAGGGAACCTTTCGGAAATCCAACTCTTTCTCTTTCGTCAGGGTTTGAAAGGGGTAAATCACACCATAGCGTGCAAACCTGTTTAGCACATCCATGTCAACGCTTCCGGCAGTATGAGCAACCACACCCTTAACTTCAGGCATGGCTTCAACCACTTGTCCGATTGCCACATCGCTTACTGCAATAATATACAAATCGGCCTCACGCTCAATATCACTTAGTTTATCTATGGCCTTGGCCTCAACCAGAGATGCCAGCGTAAAGGCATTATCTATCTTGCGGCTAAACACCTGAAGAATTGGGTATCCGGCATTTTTTAACGCCATGCTCAAATGTGTAGCCACATTTCCGGCACCGATAATTACTATAGTTTTGTCCATACACCAACTTAATTAAGCCGCCTCACCTCCGGGGAGCGGGATTTTTCAATATTATATCACTATAAAAAACCCATTTACCTTTTTCAAACTTCAGAGCGTTATGCGTAAAATCCGGACCATATTGGCGAAAATCGTTTTCAAACAAGGGGCTGGCCGGTGCAAGGTTGTCCATCACTATCATCTTCTCGTCACTGTCGTATCTGAGCATCATACTAACCCTATTGCTATATTCAAAGATCTTTCTTTTGTAGCTTTTGCCATTAAGGTCGATTATCGCTTGCCCAAAGCGGGGCATTCCGTTTGATGCTAGTCCCAGACTTTCAATCACCCTAATCTTCGAAAAGCGATTATTGGGATTGTAACCCAATAAGGTGTAATAAGTATTCTTTTTATAACGATGCACTAAGATTTCATAATAAACAGCGCCATACCACCTCGACATCGATAATGATGCGGTTTCCGGACTGCTAATATTTAGGTAGTTATCAATCAGGGGATATACCCTGATTGAATCGTCCCTTCTTACGGCTAAACCACCATAGAAGGCATTAGTCCCATTTTCAAACTCAATATTCCAACTTACAATCTTAATCACCCCATCAGATGAAATTAGCGTTGAAATATTTCTGAATCCGGCAAAGGGATTATCAAATAAGGGCTTATGCTCCAGCATAAGAGCCATCCTGTGCCACAAATCCTGACTCAGGCTAATTTTTAAACTATCTTCGGCATTGACGCCCAAATTTTCTATCAATATCTTAGCTCTTATATCAGGAATGCTAAATATTGTCCCGGCATCATTTCCATAGCTGAGTGAGCTAAATTCACCATCGCCAAGTCTGTACTCTTCAATGCTTAAGCGTAAATTCCCTGAAGGCTTTGCGACAGCATCCAATTGCTCTACAAAAACATAATCTTTGCCCGTCTCGACAGAATCACGGACCATCCACACCAGTCTGTCAGGAGCTGATTGAAAACGCATCAGGGCTGCCACAACAACAAAGTCGCGATTGGCTGTTTCGGCATACGACCATCCGGACGGCATTCCTGAGTGAAGCTCTTTCGCAGGCAGCTCACTAAAGGCTGTCAAGGCTGAATCCAGGAAATTAGCAAAGCGATAATCCTTTTCATAATCATCCTGTTGCGTCATTAGCTCCCATTGCTTTGCAAAGCGTCCGGCGGCATCCTGGGCAAAAACATTAAGGCCGTTTAGCATCATGATTATTAATAAGAAAATTAGGCCTAATCTAAGTTTTGGAGTGTTTATCATCAACAAATATTTATCATCAATTACAGCATAAATCTAACCAGATATTATAATTTATACAAAAAAACCTCCGATGGCAAAGCCACCGGAGGTTTTTTCAATCTACTAACTATTCACTAACCGGCATTAACGGGCTTTTTGTATCCTTCTTATCGCATTTTCAATAGGCTGTTCGGGTTCTATAACATTATAATCGCCCCAGAATCCCTCATCATAAAATCCTTCAACAGCATCTTCCATTATCACATTTTCCCTCAATCGATCACCCGGTTTGTATGGTCTTTCTTCAGCAGGATTCCAATCTGTAATGGCCATTTCCATAGTAGTGTAGTAATTGGTATTAAATACTTTCCGCTTCCAGTTCACTCTAAAAGCTACATAAGCCCGGGTGTAACCCAAAAACCATTTCCCGTTTTGTTCGCGGTAATTAACCACATAAGCAGTTTCAGTGGGATAAACTCTCGCTCCTGCAGGTTTGCGCCTGATAAACATACGCGCAGCCTCTTCGCGGTCACTGATATCCATATTAAAAGAAGCACTGGTAACTGCAAGTGACTCAGAGTCAATATATAGTTTACCAAAGAACAAGGGAATGTCAGTCTCGGGTTTCGGTTTAAAAGCTAATACGTACAACATCCTATCGTCAACCCTGGTTATATTAGCCATTTCAAAGCTATAGTTATTAATCATTTCCTCATCAAACAGAGTATAAGGATCTTTCATTATGTCAAGCATCAGAGCCGAAACCGGGCCTCCCTGCAATTTAAACACCAGAGTATCCAGCCTGTCATAATCCGTACTTTTGCGACCAATAATAAGCTTAGCCTGATCGTAACGACTTGAATTATATGGATATTTATAGATATCAACCACCGCTTCGTTAAGCGATACATAACTGCGTCCCTTCCTTATTGTCTCACGATAAAAGGCGGTCTTGGATGTTGGAAAATCATTATAATTCACATCTCTCCTATTCATCACTGCCCTAATAAGCAAATCGGGGTCAGAAGGAAAGACATTAACTTCAACCAAGGGAACGGTTGTCATATCCAGAAGGATTTGATTGCTGCCTTTCAACAGTTCACTGACAGGAATTGATTTGGTTTGATATCCTATAAAAGATATTACGACCTCCTTATCAAGGTGAACATTAGGAATCTTTAATGTAAACTCACCGTCTGAATTACAAACTGTAGCAATATGGGTTCCGGCAAGTGTGATTGTCGAAAACGCCAAAGGATCATTACTTTTACTGTCAGCTACAACCCCTGAAATATGGGTTGTTTCGCTACTTTCTGCTTCCCCGGAGGCATAAGCTATTGACGAAATAAAAGAAATCGCCAATATCATACTTATTGCTCCAAAATGAGAGAAATATCTCCCCACAACATTAACCTTGGTTTTCATGGCTATAATTATTAAGTAACACTTCATTCGTTTTACCTAATGACTGTAATACTACAAAAAACCCTTACTCATAAATATAATTTCATGAATTTCGGGTTATCAGCGCCACTAAACGCCAAAAAGGGCTCCAGGAAAACCTGAAGCCCTTTAGGCACTTAAAGATCGGCGGCGACCTACTCTCCCACTTTTACGCAGTACCATCGGCGCTGCAGGGCTTAACTTCTCTGTTCGGAATGGGAAGAGGTGGGACCCCTGCGCTGTAGCCACCTAAATATTATCAACTGTTTCTTTTCTTAGTTCTAAGTTCTATGTTCTAAGTTCTATGTTTTAAGTTTTAAGTTCTAAGTTAAACCTTGAACTTTAAACCTTGAACCTTAAACTTCAAACCTTAAACCTTGAACTTCAAACTTCAAAAACAGTCGTGATAAGTTGACATATTGACCTTAAAAAGAAGAACTATAAAGATTTAATCACGGCGCAGAAAGTCTCGGGTAATTAGTACTGCTCGGCTTTGATGTTACCACCTTTACACCTGCAGCCTATCAACGTCATAGTCTTTAACGCCCCTTAATTGGAGATCTTATCTTGAGACAGGCTTCGTGCTTAGATGCTTTCAGCACTTATCCCTTCCAAACGTAGCTACTCAGCTATGCCCCGGGCGGGACAACTGATACACCAGAGGTTTGTCCATCACGGTCCTCTCGTACTAATGACAGGGTCTCGCAAATCTCCTACGCCCACAACAGATAGGGACCGAACTGTCTCACGACGTTCTGAACCCAGCTCGCGTGCCACTTTAATGGGCG
>ENA-UOOK01000091-UOOK01000091.1-fermentation-metagenome-genome-assembly--contig:-NODE-91-length-98167-cov-5.659756_pt1 | contig 98167 bp, 77 predicted proteins | sample MGYA00245777_ERZ724023 | MGnify/ENA primary metagenome ERZ724023 (study PRJEB28704, sample SAMN03018312) | fermentation metagenome | biome: anthropogenic terrestrial biome; feature: soil; material...
CCGCCAACCAACCCCCTCCAACCTTTAAACCCTCAATGGCGATGTCATTCCGAGCTTTGCGAGGAATCTAATCACTTTTACCTGAATACAATGTTCAAAGAGGAAGGAATAGAAGTTATGGGTTATAAGTTATGGGTTATAAGTTATGGGTTATGGGTTATGGGTTATGGGTTATGGGTTATGAGTTATGAGTTTACTGTTAAATGATACACTTGGCCTGAAAATTGTGTTATAAATTCCTTATTTTAGCATCCTGAGATATGGAAATAATGCAAGTTATGGGCTTAAGAAAATTATCACCTTATTTATACTGCCGGAGTGTTGCTACAAGTCTTATTTTGGGCTTATCTGTTATGGTCGCCGGTCAGAATTATCCGAAATGGGATTTTCATTTTCCGCTGACTATTGAAACTACTGTAAGCGGGAGCTTTGGGGAGATGCGAAGCAATCACTTTCATTCAGGTATTGATTTTACCACACGACAGATAACGGGCTTTCCTGTTTATTCTATTGATGAAGGTTACGTCTCGCGCATAGCAGTTTCACCGGGTGGGTTTGGCAAGGCAGTTTACATTGACCATCCCAATGGCTATACTTCAGTATATGCACATTGTGAGTGGTTTTCGGAGGCGATAGATAAGCTTATTACCGAGCTTCAGTATAAAAATAAATCCTTTGCTATTGACCAATCGTTTCAGGCAGGGACTATACCGGTTAATAGGGGCGAGCTAATTGCCTATTCGGGTAATTCCGGCAGTTCAGGAGGGCCGCATTTGCACTTTGAAATCAGGGAAACTAAGGGACAACGCCCCATCAACCCTCATTTCTTCGACCTTCCCATTAGAGATGAAGTAGCACCTGTTATTGAGGGCATACGTATTTATCCTCTTGATGATAACAGTACCATAAACGGAAAGAATGAGCCTCTGTATATTCCTGCAGTTTATTACGGAGGAAGGTATCATCTGGAGGGAAAACCTGAAATATCAGCCGGAGGAATTATTGGTGTAGGAGTGCAGGTTATCGACTACTCAAGCGAATCCTGGCGAAGATGTGGTATTTATTCTATTCAGCTTATGGTGGATAACAAAATGTGGTTCCGCTCGCAAATGGACGGCTTCTTTTTTCACGATACCCGTTATATAAACAGCCACATTGATTACGCCTTCAAGCAGCAGACAAAGAAGACGGTACAAAAAAGCTTTATCGACATCAACAATAAACTTCAGCTTTACACCTCAACTCCAGAGCGCGGACAGATAACTATGCTGCCGCAGCATAAGCACAGCCTTGAATATGAGATTGCTGATGCGGCCGGTAATATCTCAAAATTGAGTTTTAGTATTCGAGGGCAGGAGAGGCAGTCCAAGCCCGCCGTGTCGGCTGCTCCACAAGTTCTGAAGATTGACCCTGCAAGCCCATATTTTGTGAGTATGGACAATTTCAAGGTACGCTTTCCCGAAAACGCCTTCTACAGCGAAGTTGCGGCTATGTTTGAACTCTTACCCAACGAGGGTTTGGGCATCGGGAGCTATTTCAAAGTGCTGAATGAGGATGTTCCTGTTCACCACTTTTTTGATATAACTATTCCCATTCCCGAGGAAGCTATTGGAATGAAGGGTCTCACCGGGGCGAAAGTCGCCAAAGGTAAGCTAAGTTATGCAGGAGGCGTTGTTTCAAATGGAAATATGCAAATACGAAGTCGTGAAACCGGCACCTTTTGCCTTACAAGCGATACAATCCCTCCTTCACTGAGGCTTTTGAATATTCCCCCCGGCAGGAATTACACTGGCCGGGATAGGATTACTATTGAAATCAAGGATGATTTTTCAGGTATTGATGAATATTATTGTACCATTAACGGCCAATGGATGCTTTTTGAGCATGATCCTAAAAATAACGCCCTTAACGGCTATTTCAAAAATCTGAGGATAGAGCGGGGAAAAAAGCATCTGCTGGAGTTAAAAGTTAGCGACAAACTGGGCAACAAGGCATCACTGAGCACGGAGTTTGTGTATTAATTAAGTGAAACAAGTTAAGAACAAAGCCTGATTTAGAAATGTTATTATCAGATGCGTAGATTATTATACATAGTATCATTGATTGCAGCGCTTAACAGCCTCGAGCTTAAGGCCCAGATTGATACCGACAGGATGTCCATCATAGGCCGTAATGCCCTGTACTTTGAAGATTACATCCTTGCTATACAATATTTTAATCAGATTATTAAGGCCAAGCCCTATCTGAGCGAGCCTTATTATTACAGAGCTATTGGCAAGTATAGTCTTGACGATTTGAAAGGAGCAGAGCAGGATTTAAGCACATCGCTTGAGATAAACCCCTATAACGTTGATGCATATAATCTTCGCGGCATAGTAAGACAAAAGCTTGGGCGCACATCCGAGGCCGAGGCTGACTACAACAAAGGACTAAGTATTGACCCTGAGAATATTAACCTTATTATCAATAAGGGTATTGCGCAAATTAACAGCAAACAGTTCGAGGAGGCTATTGACAGCTACACGGAAGCAATCAGGCTTTCGCCAAAGCTGGTGTCTGCATGGCTCAACAGGGGACATGCGAAAGTGGCAGCTAAAGATACCATGGGAGGTTTGGCTGATTTCACAAAGGCTATAGAAATAAACCCATATATTTCTGACGGATATGCCAACAGGGCAATCACCTACTATATGTTGGGTAGTTTTGAAGAGTCGCTGCAAGATCTCAATAAGGCTATAGAGTTACGGCCTGAAGATGCCCGTTTCTATTTAAACCGTGGTATTATCCGCTATCAGCTTGATGACTTGCGTGGTACTGTTGAGGATTTTGACAAGGTAATAGACTTAGAGCCGCGAAACGCGATGGCTTATTCTAACCGCGGGATATTGCGGGCTCAGGTAGGGGATACAAATCGTGCCATTGAAGATTTCTCGAGGGTTCTGGCGCTTAACAGTGATGATATGCTCACCTTGTATTATCGTGCCTTGCTTTATATGGAAATTGGAGAGTGGGGAGCCGCCTTAAGAGATTTTAATTTAGTGGCCCTTGAATACCCTGATTTCGGACCTGTTTACCAAAATCGTTCTTATGTCAAGCAGATGCTGGGCGACGACTATGGCGCGCAATTGGATTACGGAACAGCCGTGAAAATTGAGATGCAGCGCCGTCGGCAATCTGAAAGTGCCGATGCTGGAACGACATCTTCGGGCGCTGATAGCAGGGCTGACAATTTAAAAAGCGGCAAAAAGAGAAAGGAAACACGAAAAGAGTCTGATAAGGACATTAGCAACTACGACAAGGTCGCCGTTCTTGACGATTTTGGCAATGAGCCTGATGAGGAACCTTCAACCAATCCTTTGCGCGGGCGTGTACAGAACAGGAATATCATTATTGAGATGGAGCCTATGTTTGGTCTTACCTTCTATCCCGGCGACACCCTTGTTCATCGCCTCAGGTATTTCAATCTGGCAGTTGAATCGATTGACAGACAGAATGTTATCGACAAAAGCCTTACAATTGCTAATATTGAACAGGAAGTTGATCGTGAAAGCGCGGCTCTTATTTTTTCAGAGATTAGCGCCCTGGGCGAAAAGATTAAGACGGCTAAGGATGAGGAAAAAGCCAACTTGCATTTTGCCAGGGGAACGCTGTATAATACTGTTGTTAATCTGAATAGTGCAATGGAAGATTTCAATAAGGCTATCGAACTGGCGCCCGATCATATCCCAGCGCTTCTGAATCGTGCATATACCCGCTATAAAACTGTAGAAACGATTAAGGCTCTGGAGGCAGAAACACCGGTCAACCAGACCTTGCAGATTGGAGTAACAACAGTTCAGCCGGGCGCTAATATCCAGTCAGAAGAGAAGCGTATATTAGACTACGACTTGATTATTGATGATTTGGAAAGAATTCTTTCAATAGAGCCCGACTTTGAGTTTGCCCATTATAATCTTGGTATTATTCAGGCAGTAATGCGTAATTTTGATGGCGCTATTGAACATTTCAGCGCTGCCATTGATGCGAATCCCGATATGGCAGAGGCGTGGTTTAACAGGGGTCTTACCAATATTTTTATGGAAAACGATTCTGTCGGCACACTTGACTTGAGCAAGGCCGGTGAACTGGGAATTTTTAAGGCCTATAACGTTATTAAGCGCTACGGCATGGGGGTAGGTAGTATGGAAGAAGCTGATGAAGAGTAAGTATGAAAGAGGCAGGCCAATATATTGACGTCGATAATGTTGAGTTTCAGAATGCCCTGCAACTGATACAACACAGCTCTGCGTCGGTTTATCTTACCGGGCGTGCCGGTACCGGTAAGTCAACCTTCCTAAGATATGTGTGTCAAAACACACATAAAAAGCATATAGTACTGGCTCCCACGGGCATTGCAGCGATTAATGCTGAAGGGGCTACTATCCACTCCTTTTTCAAGATTCCATTCCGGCCAATTCTCCCCAATGACCCGGATTTATCAACCACTAACCGTCGAATTTACGATTTCCTGAAATATAACAAAGCCAAGATTAAGCTTATTAAAGAGGTTGAGCTTATTGTTATTGATGAGATATCTATGGTGAGGGCAGATGTACTCGACTTTATTGATCAGGTCTTACGTGTCTATACCGGAAATAAGAACTCTCCCTTTGGCGGCAAACAGATGCTGCTGGTGGGCGATGCCTTCCAGCTGGAGCCTGTTGTTAAAAGAGATGAGTGGCAAATCCTAAGTCGCTTCTACAAGACGCCATATTTCTTCTCCGCCACTGCGTTCATACAGAGCCCCTTGATACAGGTGGAACTGAGAAAGGTTTACAGACAAGATGACCCTGCTTTTGTGGAAATATTAGACAAGGTTCGCCTCAAGAAGGTGGAAGATAGTCACCTGGACATCATTAACCAACGCCTGAATCCGGGCTTTAGAACTCCGGCGGATGAGCTCTTTATTACCCTGGCAACCCGCCGTGATACTGTTGACTATATTAACGAGCAGCAACTGAGCGCCCTGGGAGGAAGCGAGCACGCCTATACAGGCAAGATAACCGGAGAATATCCCGAATCGGCGCTTCCGACCCTAAAAAACCTGGTACTTAAAGTTAATGCCCAGGTGATGTTTGTTAAGAATGATATAGAACGTCGTTGGTACAACGGCAGTCTTGGCATTGTTGACAGTATTTCCGAGCAAGGGATACATGTTCGCCTTGAAAATAATACAGTTCACCTTGTAACGCGTGAAAAGTGGGTTAATCTGCAATACAAATTCGACGAAAAGAATAACAGGATAATAGCCGAGGAGATAGGTTCCTTTACTCAATATCCCCTGAAACTGGCGTGGGCCATAACCGTACATAAAAGTCAGGGACTCACCTTCCAAAAGGTAGTAATTGATTTCAGCGGTGGCGCATTTGCAGGCGGTCAGCTCTATGTAGCGCTTAGCCGCTGTCGCTCCCTGGAGGGTATGATTCTGAAAACCCCTGTTCGCCAAAATGATATTATCCTTAATAAAGAAGTGGAGCTTTTTGCCCAGGCTGCCAACAATAAGCAATTAATTGAAGAAGAGCTGCAAAAGGCCAAGGCCGATACTGCCTATTCAATGGCCCTGGCAGCCTTTCGCGATGGCGAGTGGAAGAAGGCCCTTGCATTTTTCTCGGACGCCATAGCCTATCGCAATGATCTTAACAAACCCGCCTTTCAGCGCTTTTTGGCCAAAGAGATGCTTTTTGTTGACCATTATCGCCATCAAATCAGTGATCTGGAAGCAAGACTTGAGGAGAACCGCAAAAATGTCGAGGATTTTGCCCGTGAATATTATCTGATGGCCAACGAGTGCGAAGTTAAATTCAATGACAGCCGCGCGGCCATCGCCAACCTTAATAAAGCCTTAAGACTTGATCCTTACTTTATTGATGCCCTCCTGCGCAGAGCCCAGCTTCTGCTCGCGACGGGCGATGCGGAAGCGGCCGAAAAGGATTGCAGCTCCATATTGAAAATCAAAAAGCGTCACTATAAAGCGCTTCTTCTTCGTGGAAAGATTCGCTTTCAGCTCAACCATCTTGAAGCTTCATATAATGATTTGTTGCAAGCAATGACCCTGCGGAAATCAAACCCGGAAGTCTATAATGCCTTAAGCAAGGTATGCTCCAAAATGGGCGAAACCTCCTTGGCAAAACAATATCGCAATATAGCGCGCGGACTGGAAGAGGAATAAATCTGCTCTTTTTTGCTCATAATTAACTATTTGGGTAATTTGTCCCACCTTTTCTGACTGTTTATAATACACAAGCAGAGGCTATTCGCCCTACTTTTACAATAATTAATAATCTTGATTTAAATCTTTAATTATTGAAATTATGAAAAAAAATTACTTAATGTTATTGGCGTTAGCGTTTGTCGGTTTTACAGGAATCGCAGGCGCTCAGATTAACTCTTGGAACATCAGTGACGATAACTTTAATGCCTTAGGTTCAATGGTGGCAAAAACAACTGTGGATGGTCTGACCATTTTTGCGGCAGATGGTAAAAATGTTGATGTGGATGCTAATGGTAAAAGTGTTACCTATAATGAAGTAAAATACACCTATACTCATCGCCTGAAGTTTGGAGGAACCGGAGCTTTTGACGAGGCCGGATTGCCACTTAACAGAGCTTTGGGTTTTGATGTGAGCGGCCCCTGCAATATTACTGTTATGTGTATGTCTTCCTCAAGCGGCACAGATCGTATTTTAAATATGGCGGCCGGTAGTAATACTAACGTCATTTCGGAAATTCCGGCTTTAGGATCTCCTCTTACTGCTACCACAGTTGCATATACCGGAGAGGCCACTACTATTTATCTTTGGTCGCCCAGCAGTGGAGTCAATCTGTATCACATCCTTGTTGAAGAGGCTACCTCTACTTCCATCCAGACCCCAGCTGCATCGGGTTCTGTAGTTAGCACTGAGTATTTTAGCATCAATGGGATTAAGATGGGTAGTAATTTTGATGTGCTTCCATCGGGGATTTACATTCAGCTTGAGCAATACTCTGACGGTTCGGTTGATACTAAAAAAATCGTTAAGAACATCCGTTAAACAAATGCACTTTTCTTTTTCATTTAACAAAAAAGGATTGCTGTTTGTCAGCAATCCTTTTTTATTTCAGCCCATTTCTCCCATGCTTCCTAAGCTTTGAAGAGATACCGTCATCATGGCAAACAAGCCTATCGGAAGGCTCTTGCTTATATCTTTGCAAGAGCCTGATCGAGGTCGGCTTTTATATCCTCGATATGTTCGAGGCCTGCTGAAACTCTCAAAGAGCCCGGCACTACGCCTGCTGCAAGCTGCGCCTCCAGACTTAGTTGCTGATGAGTGGTAGATGCAGGGTGAATAATCAGCGTTTTGGCATCGCCCACGTTGGCAAGGTGACTGATAAGCTTGAGGTTCCCGATTAGCTTGTCGGCTTCGGCAGTGCCGCCCTTTACCTTAAATGAAAGCACTCCTCCAAAGCCACGCTTCAGATACTTTTTAGCCAGATTATGATAGGGATTAGATGGCAGTCCGGGGTAATCAACAGTTTCAACTTTAGGATGTTTCTCCAGCCATTGAGCCAATGAAAGAGCATTGAAAACGGTGCGTTCCATGCGCAAGGACAGTGTTTCCAGTCCTTGCAAGAGCAGGAAGGCATTGAAGGGACTAAGAGCCGGGCCGTAATCGCGCAGACCCTCAACTCTGACTTTAGTAGCTAGTGCAATATTTCCAAAAGGGCCGTCTGAACCAAAAACTTCCCAAAAATTCAATCCGTGATAGCTTTCTGAAGGCTCAGAAAATTGAGGAAACTTGCCGTTGCCCCAGTTGAAATTGCCTGCGTCAACAATTACTCCGCCAATGCTTGTTCCGTGACCTCCTATCCATTTGGTGGCCGACTCAACAACAATATTTGCTCCATGCTCGATGGGGCGGACAAGGTAGCCTCCTGCACCAAAGGTATTATCAACTATCAAAGGAATACCGTGCTTTGCAGCAATAGCCCCGATGCCTTCAAAATCGGGTATGTTAAAACGCGGGTTTCCAATTGTCTCTACGTAAAGAGCCTTAGTATTTTCGTCAATAGCTTTTTCAAACTCAGCCGGCTTGTCGCTGTCAACAAATCTGACATCTATGCCCAGTCGCTTAAACTGAACCTTAAACTGATTATAGGTTCCGCCATACAGGTAAGAGGTGGAAACAATATTGTCGCCTCCTTGTGCAAGGCTTGTGATGGTAAGAAATTGAGCTGCCTGACCCGAGGCGACGGCTACTGCAGCCACTCCGCCTTCCAATGCGGCCACCCGCTTCTCAAACACATCGGTAGTAGGGTTCATTATGCGGGTGTAAATATTGCCAAACTCTTTCAGGCCAAACAGATTGGCGGCATGCTCGGCATTGTTGAATACGTAAGAGCTTGTTTGGTATATGGGCACTGCACGTGAGTTTGTGGCCGGATCAACCTCTTGACCGGCATGTTGTTGCAGTGTTTCAAAGTGTAATTTTTGTAAGGACATAAGATCTTAAATTATTATTGTTATAAATAGTTTTATGGCTCTAAAATAAGAAAACAATGGAAGTAAATTATAGTTTTAGTAATAAACAGATTCAAGTTTATAAACATTTAGTTTGACCGGTGTGGGATTAACAAGGTTGTCATATATAGGGCAGCGGGTTTCAACCACCTCAAGCCATCTTGCCAAGACCTCAGAATCAGAATCGCTATATACTTGCAAATCAACTTCTATACCTTGAAAGCCGGCACGCTCTTCAAAGGAGCGTCCCAGGAATCTGTTGCTGTTTAGTGTGCCCGACATCTCAATTGATAATTTATGAAGAGTTATGCCCATTTCGCGCGCTACTATGTGACCAACTGCATTCAAACAACCGGCATAACCGGCCAGAATATATTCAAAGGGATTTGGCGCACTTTTGTTTCCTCCCAATTCAATGGGTTCATCAACCACCACCCGGTGTCTTCCGGCATCTACATCCAGATGCGTGGCATTACGACTTTCTCCGGCAATTGCAAATTTCATCTCTGTCATGGCGCTAATATTTTAGTTTCATACTTATCTCATTTTGGGCTTTGTATTTCCCTAAATGCTATGATACAAATATGAAGCTAAAAGACAGACCAATAAATCCCGCAGATGGTGCATTTTATATACCATAAATAGGGTAGGGAAACTCAAGGATGCACAGCTAAATATAGTATTCAATATTATCTATCCAGCCTGAGCGTATGGCATACATTATAAGCTCCGAACTGCTGCTTACGCCAAGTTTTTTGAAAATATTTTTGCGATGAGTCATCACGGTATGGAAACTGATGTTTTTTGTGGTGGCTATTAGCTTGGTTGTCAAACCTTCGGCAATCATCTTTACTATCTCTGTTTCGGTATGTGTCAACTGCACTTGCTCCATATTGCTTACTTTGCGCTTTTGTTCATCCATCATCACTTCCAGCACTTCCTCCGAGAAAAACTTACGACCCTTTATGGCTAAGCGCAAGGCCATAAGCAACTCATCCCGATCAATAGTCTTACAAACAATATGCTTGATTCCAAGTTTGCTTAACCCAAGCAAATCAGCTTTTATCAGTTGATTGGTAAGTACCATAATTGTCATCCCCGGAAAGCGCTGCATCATTGATTTGAAAGCATCTATTCCTTCATAATCAACAGTGGCATAGTCGCTTATCAGCAGGTCGGGAACTTCCGCCTGAAGCAGCTTTTCCAGTTCAAATACGTATTTAGCCACTCCTAAAAGCCTATAACCCTCAGCTTTCAACAACAGCTGCATGGCATCAGTAATCAAAAACTGAGAATCGGCCAATATAACGCTGGCTTGTGCATCATTCTTCATGCAACTAAAATACAACAAAGTCTTTTGTCGGCAATAGTCGCCGCCAAAAAATCTTCTAAGAGGATGCCTACCTTCCCGGTATATAGAAGTACTTCCCGGGAATTTGGGGTTTATTATAAAAAGCTCGCCTTTACCATATTGGCCAAGGCGAGCTTCGTTTTGATTTACGCTTCAGATTTGGATTGCAAAATGCCAAATTATTTATCCCATAAGTGCAAGGGCTCCAAATGCTGCTCCAATAAACACAATTGATATTATTATTGCTATAAATGAAATAATTAAGCCGGCAATTGCCAATCCCTTGGGTTTCTTAGTTACTCCTATAATAGAAAAGATTAATCCTAAAATCCACAGTATCCAGTTAAGAACCGGAATCCATACCAAAACAAGGCCTAATAAGGCCAAAACAAAGCCTGCTACTCCGGCTCCATTGGATTTGTTTTCCATTTGATTAATAACGATTGTTTGTCCCGTTGTGTTTTGAGGGTTTTGTAAATCTTGTGTCATCTGTTTGGTTTTTGAGTGTTAATAAAATGTTAATGCCACCAAAGTAGAAAAAATATTCTATTAAATAAAAATGTTGTGCAACATAAAATTTGCTTTATGTCGCACAACACTTTTTATGCTAAAATCGTTGTTAGTCAATCGGTTTGATTAGATTCATCAGTGCCCTGTCATGATTGTTTACAATTTTGCTCTCATTGTCAAAATACATTGTGGCACCATTATCAGCGCTATAGGCTTCCCAGGCGGGCAGCAGACCCTCAACATTGGGGTTGCCTGCTTTGACGAAATTTATCCATGCAGAACTCATTTTGTCTGCCAACTGCCATGCTTCTTCAGTGTTACCTGTCCAGTCAGCCCGCAAATCAACGGTATAAAATGCCAGAGGTATGTCCAGACCGTGGAATGAACCTTTTGAAGAGTCATCTACCGCACTCTTCCATGCCAGTAAATACATATAGAGTGGGGCATTGCTTTCAGCAGACCATGCATCGGCAGTACGTATAGTAAATGGTCTGAAGGTAGTGTCAATAGACAGAAGATCCTGGGGAGTATAATCAGGGTAGGCCTGTGCAAATAGCTCTATGTATTGTTCTGTTTTATCACCATAAAACTGCCTCAGGCGTTCTTTTGCCTGGTCTAATGTTAAATCTTTTTCGCCATAAACAGTAGGCATCAGCTCATTAAAGGTGCTGCCAATCATTACAGGAATATCTTTTGAGAAATCAGCAAATCCGGGACTAAAAGGTTGTTGCACCAATACTACGCTATCAGCAGAAGGAGCGAAGCCAAACATTTGTGGCGAGCCCGGTTTTCTTGGTCCGGAAAGCTTCGCTATGGCGTCATTTCCCGCTTTTACAAGCTCAGAGTAGGCTATGGTATCGAGTTTTTCTATTTCGCCGGCTGCCACTCCCAGGTTCTCAAGCACAGCCAGGCCTAATGCTTGCGAACTTTCTTTGGTCATAGTGTTAATAAGTGTTCCACTTTGGATTATGGCCTTGTGGAACAATCCTTTTGCTGAGGGCATACACATAAGCGTGCCGACTTTTCCTCCTCCGCCTGATTCACCAACTATGGTTACATCGGCAGGGTTGCCTCCAAAGTTTTCTATATTATTCTTAATCCATTCCAAAGATTTTACTATGTCGAGCATGCCCACATTTGCCGACTGGGCGTATTTTTCGTCAAAAGCTGACAAATCAAGGAATCCAAGAATATTCAAGCGATGATTAACTGATACAACCACTATATCACCTTTTTTTGCAAGGGCTTGCCCGTAGGTCATAGGGTCGTTGCTGCTGCCAACATGAAAGCCGCCTCCATGCAGCCAGAGCATAACAGGACGCTTTTTGCCATCGTTTATTCCTTGTGTCCAAACATTTACGCTAAATAAGTTCTTTTCGTCCATATTGGAGTCATCGATCCAGGCAACTATTTGTTTAGCTACCGGTCCAAACTCTTTACACTCCAGTACTCCTTCCCAGGAGTCGGGATCTTGCGGCGCCATAAATCTTTCTGCCTTAGCGTAGGGCACTCCTTTGAAGGCAAATACACTATCTTCAATACTTCCCGAAATCTCTCCGTAAGTAGTCTTTACAAGAGCTTCTTGATTTTGCTTTGCTTGTTGATTGCAGGCTGCTAAGAATAAGCCCATTGCCATTAATAGCGGGTAAACAGGGTTTTTTAATAGTTTCATCGAATGTGATTTTGAGAGGTTAATAAAAAATTTATTATAGAAAATGTTAGCTCTTATTTCATCATCATAGCCAAAGCTTTGTCGTTTGCGAAAGCAAAATTAATGAAAATTATGTAAATAATTTAGAAAAAGCTTGCACATTATTTATTCGTTTCCAAGACTCTATATCCTTTCCATCCGTATAAAGCACACACTATAAAGCATATTAGGGGAACAAAGTAGGCCAGCATATAACGCTCCGGATTGAGGTCCATTAAATGACCTGTAAGCGGTGGTAAGAACACGTTTCCTACTATTGCCATCACCAGGAAGGCAGAGCCGCTTTTGGTCTTACTTCCCAGGTCTTTGAGTGCTAAAGAGAATTGTGTGGGATACATAATAGACATGAAAAACGAAACTCCCAGCATAGCGTAAAGACCAATCATTCCACCGAAGCTCATTATTACTCCGCACAACAGGATATTGGCCAGGGCATAAACAACCAACATATTCTGGGGTTTGAACTTCAGCATTAAGAGTGTTCCTATCCATCGACCCAGTAAAAAAGCCAGCATGTAAAACCCGAAATAGGTTGTAGCCGTACTTTCCGAAAGGCCTACATAGCTGCAACAGTATATCAAAAACATGGCATTGATTGCTGTTTGTCCGCCGTTATAAAAAAACTGTGCAATCACGCCCCGGCGAAGATGAGGGCGCTTGAGTACGCTGAAATCTATTAGTTTCTCGCCGGTTTTGGTTCCTTCTTCATGATCTCCTTCCTTTATCTTAGGCAGATGGGTGAAAGCAAAGACCAGGGCAATTGCTATCAATACTATTGCTAAAACCAGATAAGGTAACTTCATGGCATTGGTTTCTGCTTGCATGAAGCCTTCCCATCCTCCCGGATAGTCTGCAGGTATGGTGTGTGAAGTATAATCATTGCCACTTAATACCAGCTTGCTTAAAAACATGGCGGCGATAAAGGCTCCCAGCCCATTAAATGACTGCGCCAGATTTAAGCGCCTCTCTGCAGTTTGCGGACTGCCTAGCACTGTTACATAAGGGTTAGCCGCTGTTTCAAGGAAACACATACCAGTGGCTATTATGAAAAATATCGCGAGATAGGCCCCGTATTGCTGCATCGCGGCAGCCGGGAAAAACAAAAGCCCCCCGAAGGCTGCAATTAATAAACCAACGATAATACCCGCTTTATAGCTATATTTCTTCATAAACATCGCTATAGGGATAGGAAAGATAAAGTAGGCAATCCAGTAGAATGCTTCGGTTAATGAGGCCTGAAAAGCACTTAGCTCAAATGTTTTCATCAACTGCCGAATCATTGTCGGAAGCAGGTTGCTGCTTATTGCCCATATAAAGAATAAGCTAAATATCAGGCTTAAGGCAAGGGTGTTTTTCTTTTTTGTATTCATGACTTTAAGGTTATTCTGACATGTTTTTTATGTAAGGAAGCGCTTTGAGATTCTTTAGTTCGAAAAATTTTTCGGCGTTCTTGCCTAAAAAAAGTTCTTTCTCTTCTTCTGACAGCAGTGATGATTTCAGGATGAAATCATAAGACATACGGTAGGTGATAGCCACAATGGTTCTGGGATAATCAGAACCCCACATAAGTTTTTCAATACCTACAAGGTCTATGGCCTCCTTTATTGCCCATACTGCCCCACTGAAGGGGTAGAACTCTTCGTTGAACAGCCAGGTAATTCCGCCCGATTCAATCATCACCTTCTTATGGCGAGCCAGCTTTATTTGTTCCTGCCACCCGGCTCGCGTAACCATACCAAAGTGTCCTATAGAAATCTTCAGTGAAGGAAACTGGCTGATGATTTCGCTCATCTCGGCTACTTGTCTGTCACCGTCTGCCAGGTCAATAGACAGAATGATATTTTTTTGTTCCATCAAAGCGAACATATTCATCATCTCATCATTTGTAAGACGGATTTGCTTCTGAGCTGTAATTAGGCGCTGAGCAGGAATTTTTAGGGCTTTGAATCCGCGGTTAATTAGCTCACTAGCATGTGCAAAATAGCCGGGCACTCTTGCATCAACCATACCACAGCACAAAAATCTGTTGGGGTAGGTCTTTTCTACCTCCCATAAATAGTCGTTTTGTATCCCGTCAATATATTCTTGTGTGATTACTGCTGCCGAAACTCCGGCGTAGTCCATATTTGACAAGAAAATCTCAGCTGAGTTTCTTCCATCTATAATAAAGGGAGGAAGCATCTGTCTTACTTCTCCCATAAAGTCAGATTTCCCGTTACCAAGGTCTCTTATCTTCTTTCCTTCCACTTCTCCTTCCTGACGCAGCCAGAGGTGGGCATGGCCATCAATAATTGGATGTATCATAGTGTTCAGAATTTGATAAGAATTCGAAAGACTTCACCGGGATTGTCTGCCCATTTGTCGAGCGCTTTCTGTGCTTCTTCAGGCGCATAGACGCCGCTAATAAGTTCTTCCACAGGGCATGTGCCTTGTTTTAGATATTCCATTACAGCCTTAAAGTCAGCCGGCATCGCGTTGCGTGAGCCGCGTATATCTAATTCTTTTTTAACGAAGTATTGCGTGTCAAAAGCTATCTTTTCTTTTGCATAGCCGATAAAAACCACGCGGCCGGTAAATGCTACCTCCATGACAGCTGCAGTATATGTTTCAGGGCGGCCAACTGCTTCGATTATTACATCAGCCCCATGATTGTTGGTCAAAGCCTTAGTTCGCTCGTGAAGGTCTTCTGTGAGAGAGTTTATGGCATAGGAGGCTCCAAGTCCTTTGGCCAGCTCAAGTTTGTGATTATCCACATCCACGGCTATCACTACGGCGCCTCTCAGTGCGGCTGCCACAATTGCTCCAAGGCCTATCATTCCGCAGCCGATTACCATTACAGTGTCTGTTTTGCTTACCATAGCACGATTTACGGCGTGAAATCCCACGCTCATGGGTTCAACCAGAGCAAAATCGCGCAAAGAAATGTCCGGGTCAGCAATAACTTTTTCCCATGGGACAACCAGGTATTCTGTCATGCCTCCATCTTTTTGAACGCCCATGGTTTGGTTGAACTCGCAGGCATTAGGCCGGTTATTTTTACAGGCTGAGCATGTCCCGCAAGAAGTATAGGGATTTATGGTTGCATTCATGCCGGCCTTCAGGGTTGAGGGAACGCCTTCCCCAACTGCTTCTATTTTCGCGCCTATTTCATGTCCCGGGATTAGAGGAAGTTTAGCTAAAGGATTCAGATTTCTGAAGGTATTAAGGTCGGAGCCACAAAATCCAACATAAGCTGTTTTTAGCAATACATGCCCCGGTTTTAGCTCAGGCATGGGTATATCGATGGTAGTAACCTTTCCTTTTCCTGTGATTTGTACAGTTTTCATCTTTTTTCTCTTTATTTGTTAGCTGTTCACCCAGGTGTCTCTGAAACCGGGCTCGAATATTTTCTGTATCTCAATAATTAACTCTTTATCCACAGGCTCTTTGGCATGAGCGATGGTTTTTAATACGTTGTCGGGGTTGGTAGAACTGAACAAGGTGGTCGATATTCTTGGATTAGACACCGAAAAGGCAACTGCTGCCTGTTCTATGGACAGCCCCTTGGAATTGCAGTATGCCACAGCTTTTCGCGCGAGCCTTTTCAATGCTTCAGGTGCCGGATGCCAGTCAGGTGTTCCTCTTTGTGTCAATAATCCCATTGAAAATGGTGAGGCGTTGATTACTCCGATATCGCGTGATTCAAAATAATCCAGATAGTCGCTTAGGGAGTCGTCATTCAAGGTATAGTGACAAAATGATAAGATGCTTTCCACCGTGCCGGGAACAACATGGTCTATTACATATTTGAAATGTCGTAGATTTAAGTTTGTGATGCCCACGTGTTTTACCACTCCTTCTGATCTTAATTCAACCAGAGCCGGAAGCGTTTCCTTGCAAATTTGTTCAAGGTCTGCAAATTCGATGTCATGAACATTTATCAGATCTATATAGTCAACATTGAGGCGTTCCATACTTTCGTAAACGCTTTCTTTGGCTTTGCGCCCTGAATAGTCCCATGTGTTTACCCCGTCTTTGCCATAACGCCCCACTTTTGTTGAAAGATAATAAGCATTGCGCTCGATGTTTTTCAAAGCTTTGCCCAGCACTGTCTCTGCTTTGTAATGCCCGTAGTAGGGCGAGACATCCACAAAGTTGATGCCCTCTTCAATTGCTGTATAAACAGCCTGTATGCCTGTTTCTTCTTTTAAGGAATGGAAAACTCCGCCCAAAGAAGAAGCCCCCAGACTGATTGCAGACAACTTCATGCCTGTCTTTCCTAACTCTCTGTATTCCATTTTGCTGTCACTTATAGTTCGTTGTTTTATTCCTGATATGAAATTGTTTAAGTAATTGGACTGTGATTTTCTCCAACTACTTTGCCTAAAGCTTGTGCGTTTTATCCTCAAAAATGGCCCGTTTCATCTGCACTTAAATGTAATTTTAATTAACAAACTTAAACATATGAGAGGCTTTTAAATAGAAATTTAAAGTTAATAAATAGGACTATATCGATAATGGGAGAATTTTTATTCTGATGACGAAGGATATAGACTTAGCAAATCCCTTTATACATAAAGAAATATAATTTCATGCAAGCCATTGTCTGACAAAATACTACCTTTACATTTGAGCTCAAAGGTCCTTTGCTCTGGTATGCTCAACTTATAAAGTACAGCAAAATCTGTAACATATTTATGTGTTTATGGGGATGAATAATATTGGTAGAATAGAGCCTGTGCATGAAATGGCTTCAGAGGGTTTGATTCTTTTGAATATAGGGCATGCCGTTCATTATGCTGATTGGAACTATAAAAATGTAAACAGCCCGTTTGCCCGTATATACCTCGTTGATAAGGGAGAAGCCCGCCTTCATCTGCCCGATGGTGTACAGCAATTGAGCCCACGAAATCTTTATATTATACCTCCTTTTACCTTACATAGCTATGAATGTGATAATTATTACAGTCTGTTTTATATTCATATGTATGAAAATCAATCTCTTGCTCATCGCATCTTAGAAGATTATATCTTTCCCAGGGAGATAGCCGCTACCGCTTTTGATCGGGCTTTGGTTGAGCGCTTGCTTGAAATCAATCCTGAACGTGAACTCAAGTTTTATGACCCCAAACAATACGATAACTCTTCATCACTGATTAGTAATATCTCAAAATATGCAAAGCTCCCTTTGCACATAAGTATTGAAACCAAAGGGATATTATTTCAACTTCTGTCCCGTTTCCTGGAGAAAGCCGCTCCGAAGAATGAAATATCAGATAACCGGATTGAGTATATACTGGCTTACATCCGAAAGAATATACACAGAGCCTTGAAATTAGAAGATCTGGCAAAGCGCTGTAATCTTTCAAAGGACCATTTTATCAGACTTTTTCATAAGGAGGTCAATCTTACGCCGACCAGCTATATTAATCAGAAAAAAATTGAGCAGGCACAACTTATGCTTCACACAACAGATGCTATGATTAAGGATATTTCTTTTGAGCTGTCATTTAATGATGTATCCTATTTTAACCGCCTGTTTAAAAAGATTAGCGGCCTCAGCCCCAGCGAATACAGGGCAACAGACCTGCCCGAAAAAAACAGATAATAAGCAAAGCTCCGGCCATCCCTTTCGGAAAGCCGGAGATTTTATCATGATTTGAGAAGTTTTATCTGCTCAAATTACTCTTACCTACTTTGCAGCTTTGATGGAGGTCAACTCGGAGATGCTGATTAGTTTCCCGCTTTTGCTGTTAATTGTCTCCGAGCGCACAGATCCTATGTTTGGGGCATACCATTCAGTTACCTTGCTTTCTGTTTTAACAAAAGCCATCGCTGATGAGGATGTAGAAGTAAGCTTGAAGCATTTAAAACTTCCTGCCGCAGTTGTTATCTCTTCAATAGCCTCTATTTTTCTGTTTGTAATATTGACCGACATATTCATTGATATCGGTCCGGTCATGGAGAGAGTGATAGAGGCATCAGGAAGCTGTTGCCCGGGAGCAGGATTGGAAGGAAACTGCATATCTTTACTCTCTATTGTGAAATCCTGAAAGTTTTCAATGTCCATAGAACCAAGCATATTGCGCATGTCAACATAGAATACCCCGTCCTTACAGAGAGCATTGAATTGGTAGCTCAGCTCAGGTTTGCCCTTAGCATCGAAATTCTCCGCTGCAATACCAATGCGGGTTTCGCCACCTTTGACTTCTTTTTCAGTAACAACATACTTTACTGAAGATTCCGGTTTGCCCGGTTTAAGGTAGTTGGTATATGTTAGTTCAGTACCTATTTCAGACGGGAAATAAAGAGTACAATCCTGAGCAGATATACTCAGCCCTAAGGCTAACATCAGGGAGGCAGAAATTAGTGATAGTTTACGCATGATTTTTAGTTTATGGTTATTTGCTAAATTTATCTGCTTTATTTTTTAATATCAATATTGAACACTGAAAATATTTCCACCATAATAATCTTAGGCAATAATGTTGACGATTGGCTTCTATGTTGTAAATTTATCAGGAAGATAAACTGACTTGATTTGTCATTTAAAACTTTTTCTTTATCGAACTAATCAATCTAATATGAGCGAAATAAAAAATGTTGAACTGCGAAACCTTAACCATGAGGATTATGAAGAGTTGAAAAGTGCCATGATGAAGGCTTATCAGCAATGGCCAGGATCTTATTGGCGTGAGAACGAGATTTATACTCTGCTTGATATCTTTCCTATCGGACAAATTGGTGTGGTAGTTGATGGAGTAATTGTTGGCTGCGCCCTTTCTATTATTGTAGATTCTACTATACACAGTGATGAGCATACCTACCGTGGAATAACCGACAACTTTTCCTTTTCTACTCACGACCCCGACGGGGATGTCCTTTACGGTGTGGACATGTTTATTCAACCCGAGTTCAGGGGTCTGCGCCTGGGCCGAAGACTCTATGATGCACGCAAGGAGCTTTGTGAACAGCTTAACTTACGAGCTATTGTTTTTGGAGGAAGAATGCCCGGCTATCATAAATTTGCCGGCGAGCTTACACCCAAGGAGTATATCCAAAAGGTAAAAAGCAAGGAATTGTATGACCCTACCATCACTTTTCAATTGAGCAACGACTTTCACGTGAAAAAGGTTTTGACAGACTATCTGCCCGGCGATAAGGAATCGCGTGAATTTGCTGTGCTGATGCAATGGGATAATATTTATTACACAAAACAGTCCAGAGACCTGAAGCAGCGCAAAACTGTTATTCGTCTTGGTCTGGTGCAATGGCAAATGCGGCATTATGCCACCCCTGATGATATGTACGAGCAAATAGAATATTTCGTGGATGCTGTATCGGCCTACCAGAGCGACTTTATTCTCTTCCCCGAATTCTTTAATGCTCCTTTGTTAGCCAGGCATAACGACCTTCCAGAGTCTTTGGCCATTCGTAAACTGGCTGAATATACCGAGGATATACGCGACCGCTTTATTCAACTTGCCATTAGCTACAACGTCAATATTATAACGGGCAGCATGCCGCTGATCCGCGATGATAAATTATACAACGTGGGCTTCCTGTGTCATCGCAACGGCACCTACGACAGATATGAGAAAATTCATGTAACACCAGATGAGGTAAAGGCCTGGGGCTTATCAGGAAGCGATATACTCAAAGTTTATGACACCGACTGCGGGAAAATTGGAATTCTTATTTGCTATGACGTAGAATTCCCTGAGCTGTCACGGCTTTTGGCTGATCAGGGTATGAAAATCCTTTTCGTGCCTTTCCTTACGGATACTCAAAACGGCTATAGTCGCGTGCGCTATTGCGCTCGCGCCCGCGCCATCGAAAATGAGTGCTTTGTTGCTATAGCCGGCTCTGTTGGGAACCTCCCCAAGGTGCATAATATGAATATCCAGTATGCCCAATCGGCGGTGTTTACGCCTTGCGATTTTGCCTTCCCAACCAACGGGGTCAAAAACGAGGCAACACCCAACACTGAAATGATTCTGGTGTCGGATGTGGATCTCAATTTATTGTCTGAACTTCACACCTATGGCAGTGTTCGTAATCTTAAAGATCGGCGTACTGATGTGTTTGATTTGAGGCTTAAAACTAAAAAATAGAAGAGTGTTCAATAATTTTGAAAGCCTTCGGTCTTGAATTTGCTTAACTTCAGAGCCGGGGCTAAAATAAAAGAGGGTGGCCCCGAATTTCGGGTCACCCTCTTTCTTAGTAGCTATATCTCTACAATGCAGCAAAAAAGTCGTTTCCTTTATCGTCAACAATTATAAAGGCCGGGAAATTCTCTACCCTGATTTTGCGTACGGCTTCCATGCCTAGTTCTTCAAAATCAATAACCTCCGACGATTTGATGCTGTCCTTGGCCAGAATGGCTGCCGGACCGCCAATCGATCCAAGGTAAAAGCCTCCATTCTTTTTGCAGGCCTCTGTAACAGCCTTTGAACGGTTACCCTTGGCCAGCATAATCATTGAGCCGCCCATGCTTTGAAACTGCTCTACATAGGAGTCCATCCGTCCGGCGGTAGTTGGTCCGAAGCTCCCCGATGCCATGCCTTTGGGAGTTTTGGCGGGACCCGCGTAGTACACCGGATGCTTCTTCATATATTCAGGCATGGCTTTGCCTTCATCAAGCATCTTTTTAATCTGCGCGTGAGCTATATCGCGAGCCACAATCAGGGTTCCGCTAAGGTTGAGACGTGTCTTAACCGGATATTTTGATAATTCTTTACGAACTTCATCCATAGGCCTGTCAAGGTCAATATTTACTGCGGGAGCCAGTTCCGGCGCCCTTTCCGGAACAAAGCGGGCAGGGTTTTTCTCAAGCTGTTCTACAAAAATCCCTTCTTCGGTGATTTTTGCTTTAATATTACGGTCGGCACTACAGCTAACACCCAGTCCGACAGGACAGGAGGCTGCGTGGCGCGGCAGACGTATTACCCGCACATCATGAACGAAATATTTTCCCCCAAATTGAGCCCCAATGGTGCTTTCTTCGCATATCTTCTGCACTTTTGCTTCCCACTCGAGATCGCGGAAGGCTTGCCCTCCCTCATTTCCCTGAGTAGGCAGATGATCAAGATAGCCGGCTGATGCTTTCTTGACGGTAGCCAGGGTAGCTTCAGCAGATGTCCCGCCAATTACCAGCGCCAGGTGATAGGGCGGGCAGGCAGAGGTGCCTAAGTCCTTAATTTTTTCTTTAATAAACTTGCTAAGAGCCTCCTCGGTCAACAAAGCTTTTGTTTGCTGGTACAGGAAGGTCTTATTGCCCGATCCGCCGCCTTTAGTTACAAATAAGAACTCATATTCATTGCCCTTTTCGGCATAGATATCGATTTGTGCGGGAAGGTTTGTTCCTGTGTTTTTTTCATCAAACATAGAAAACGGCACCACTTGCGAGTAGCGCAGGTTTTTGTCCTTGTAGGTATCGAAAATGCCCTTAGAGAGCGCTTCCGCATCATCAGCGCCTGTCCAAACGCTTTCTCCCTTTTTGGCTACTACTATTGCAGTTCCGGTATCCTGACAGGTCGGCAGTTCTCCTTCTGCTGAAACTACCTGATTCAACAACATAGTGTGAGCCACAAAGCGGTCATTGTCTGATGCTTCAGGATCTTTTAAAATATTAGCTAATCTTTGCAGGTGAGCCGGCCTCAGATAAAAAGAAACATCGCTAATAGCCTCTTTGGCCAACAATTCCAAACCTTTGGGGTCAATTTTCAGGATCTTGCGGCCATCCACCTTGATAGTCGATACATAATCTTTGGTCAACAGCCTGTATTCTGTTGTATCCTTAAGGATAGGGAAGGGTTTTTGGTACTTAAAATCAGCCATAATAGTAGTTATATCTTTGTTTTTGTATATGTTTCAAACAGTTCTACAAAATTAAAGAAAATTTTTGCTAATTAATCCCGGATGGATATTAGTTTAGCCTCATTTAGAATCGGTATAAAGTACGCTGTTCTCTTCGTTTTCTTCAATGCCTTGTTCGTCAACGAAATGCGTAAAGCGATAAGCAGCTTTGTTCATCCTGTCCATAATAGCCAGTCCGATGCCTTCCTCCTTTACTTTTACTGCAAAAATCTGCTCTACCGAGGGATCGGCTTCCAACTCATGCAAGGCGGCAAACATCCTCGCGGCGGCCTCAAGCAAATCGCCCTCAGGCGAAAGAAGGATGATTTTTGACTGAGCATTGTCAGGAACATGATGAGGTTCGAACAATAACAAGCCCGCGTAATCAGGGAGCTTTTCGGGCACTTCATCGAAGAGATAAAGCGGCTTACGCGGCGAATAGTGACTTTTTAGCTGGCCGGGAGCCTGAATATGCTTGTCTGTATCCGACATTATCACTTTGGCATCCGGGAAATCAGCTCTTATCCGGTCGGGTGTTATAGCGCCCGGGCGTAATATTTCTATTGTTGAGCCGCTTACAGTAACGATAGTAGATTCCAGCCCTATTTCTGTTTTACCCCCATCAAGCAGGTAGTCAATGGTCTTAAGCTGCTCTTTGACGTGTATTGGTTCGGTAGGGCTCAACCTGCCAAAAATATTGGCGCTTGGAGCTGCTATCGGAACTCCTGCTTGTTTAATCAGCTTTAAAGCAACCTTGTGAGAAGGCATTCTTACTGCCACTGTCTTAAGTCCTGCACTTACTATAGCAGGTACTTTTCCGGTTTTGGGTGCCACTATTGTGAGAGGACCCGGCCAGTACTTTTCGGCTAAGCGGATAATAAGCGGAGAAATCGGCTTTTTGAAAACAGTCGGCAATTCGTCAATTGAAGAGATATGCAAAATTAGAGGGTCAAAAGAAGGGCGTTTTTTTGCTTCAAAAATGCGTGCTACAGCTTTTGCATCCAATCCATTCGCCCCTAACCCATAAACTGTCTCTGTTGGGAAGGCTACTAATTTGCCTTCCTTAATCAATTTTGAAGCAAAAATTGTGTCTTTTCCTGATTTTATCATTAGAGAAGCTCGTTGTTATCGTTTTCCAGCTTTTGACGCTGCGCTTCCTGAAAAGCCATTACTTTTTTACGTACATTCATATCATTCAGTCCGATGATTTTTGCGGCGGCCAGAGCAGCATTGTCGGGCTCTAACACCACCAGAGGAGCCACTCCGGAAGGCATCCGAAGACTTGAATAGATGTCGGTTCCGGCAAATTTGTCGCCGTAAGGGGGACAGGCTATTACCGGACAGTGGGTTTGTGCATCACTAAAACCGCTTAAAGCATTACTGCGACCGGCCACGGTGATAAACACTGCCCGTTCTTTTTCATACTCTTTGATAATTTCAAGGCATTTCAATGGTACTTTATGTGCCGATGCTATCCTCATTACAGTGGCTACGCCCAATGACTCTGCCGCTTTGGCTATCCTCGCCGACCATTCCAGGTCGGCTTTGGATCCCATAATAATTACAATTTTACTCATACTAATTATTTGTTCTTATTTCTCTTTTTTCAAAAACGCATACTTATATTCCATAGGGAGAAGTTCGTTGTACTCTTCAACGCTAGCACCATTCAGGCAGGCTTCAATAATTTTACGACCCAAAGGTAATAAATCATCCTGAAGATATTGCGGTAATTCTCTCCTAAAGAAATCATATAGCATCTCAGCGCCCTTGTCGTAACCATCTTCTCCTACCTCGTCCTGCTTATATACCTTTAAAAAGCGCGATGGAACCTTGGCTCCTTCAATGGTGAGATAATTCAGCTCATAGCCTAACAAGGAGCAGCGTGCAGGCTGGTATTGCTCAAAGCGTAGCTTGGAATTTCCGCGGCGCGTTAAATATTCGCGCATTAACAATTGAGGTTTAAAACCTACCTTCCACACGCCTATATGCTGGTTGGGCGTTAGTGTGTAGCGAACTCTGGGTGAATCCCAGATTTGATCCAAAAGCAAATTGGCTTGACGCACTTTTTGCCCTGTGGCAAAAGGCCAGTAAGAACCAACTCCTTCGCTCTCCATGGCGCCCCCTCCCGAAATACTGGGATTGGCATAGCCGCGCGGACTGACCAAACGCCATAACCATGCCAGTGCCGGAGGCAGGATGTGGAAAATACCTATAATACCAAAGTTTGGATTCTCGCGTGAACTGGGCGGAGTGCGTACGCCAAAACTGCGCACATCAATTGTTATCGGGCGCTCCATCACGTTTGGTATCAAATGACGCGGAACTATAACGCGGGGATTTGGGCATTTTTTGCCGTTCCCATCGTCAATATGATTCCAAATCATGGCAGTACCGTTGGGGTTTGTATCGATATTGATAAAGAGTAAAGGCTCCTTAGGATTCATCGTGATGCGCTCCAATGAAGGATCGTCGCCGTAATTGTTAACTCCATCCACCCTCAAAAACCATCCGTTTTCTGCATCAGCAACGGTAAGTTTGCCGTTGGGTTTTTGATAGCTGGGATGGCAAAGAGCCATATCATCTGTTACAGGGTTGAAGGTGCAGAATAATGGGATATTTATCAAACGTTGTTCGCCCGAAATCATGTTGGTGCCGATTTTGACCTGCCCGTTGGGCTCTCGCGGAATAAACTGAAGCATCTCGCTCTTACCGCCACCGCTGGCGCCTTCGTGCATGAAATTGGTGGTGTTGTCGTAGGGACTTATGGCTTGAACCGAAGAACAGTGAGTTGTAACCCATCCTTCTTCTTCACCTTCAGTCAAAAGTACCGCATATAGTCCTTTTTTTGCACTCGGGCCGGGGTATAAATTATAGGAATACAGCTCATGAAAGCCGTCAAGGCGGTTGTGAACCACCTTTTGCTTACCGCCAAAGTGAGTGTGACGGAATGGAGGAGCTACATATATGACTGAGTCTAATTTGAAACCATCCGGAAGCTCGTTAAAAGGTATCATCTTTTGCAACAAGGCAAGACCCAGGGCAAAGAATCCTGCATTTGCAGGCGCGATAGCAATACCTCCATAACCAATAGGGTGGTTCCCTGCAAAGTAAAGAAACACAGCAAGTTCCTGCTTTTTTAGCCAATCAAATGTTTCTCCCCGAAGTTCTGAAAAGTCTTTCCCATAAACCTCTGAGAAGCGCAGTTTGTCGCTGGGTTTATTATCCGCTATTAGCATGGTGTCGGGGTCGCGACGACGCATATAGGGCTCCGGATAATTGGCCGAAATCCCGTTAGATACACGATGCACAACCGCTTCGAGGTATTCTCCTTTGCCGGGGACCTCGTATTTCACCTCGAAAGTAGCATTTTCGGGGCCGTTTGTCGCGGCATCAAATAGCTCAGAGCTCGAGTTGTAATAATGCACTTTGGGCGCAGAATTAAGGATATCCTTAATTTGGTCGGGTACTTTGACTCCTTTGTTCTCCAGTTCTTTAATAATGCTCATACTTTTGTGGTTTTCAATTTAATACTTTAGTTCACCGGAATTGTGGAGGAATTCCGAATTTTGTTTCGGGAAAGAATGTAGTGACTTTGAAGGCATCTCTTAGGCTCTAATATCACAAGGGCAATATGAATCAAAAATACGAAAACAAGATTTATTTGTTTGCCTTTTTACAATCATTATAATTTGTTAGAATTTTCTCTCTTAACGGGGCAATATACACTTCATTGTGTATGCTTTGCGTAAAGATAATTATTCTTTGACTTTTATGCCCCTGGATATTTTGTGAAATCTGACAAAATAGCTTAGCGCTTTGACAACTATCAAACTTAATTATACTTTTACCTCCGCATCGGTCTTCAAAATATTTTCAGATGCTGTCATCACCTTAATAAGATAAAAAATAAGCTGTATATGGAAAGAATTGCCCCGCTTTTAATACTACTGCTGGCTGCTGCCTGTGCTCCGGTAGAACAAATAGAAGACACAAGCTATCAGCTGTGGTATGAGGCTCCGGCGACCGACTGGATGACGGAAGCCTTGCCTGTTGGTAATGGCTATATGGGGGTAATGTTCTTTGGCGAGCCCGATAAGGAACAACTGCAGTTTTCTGAAGAGTCGCTTTGGGCGGGTGGCCCCGGCTCATCACCACTTTATAATTACGGATTAAAGGAGGGAGCTTACAAATACCTTCCTAAAGTAAGACAGCTTTTAATGGAAGGAGAATTTGATGCTGCACACGAGCTTGCCAGAAAGGAGCTGAGCGGCACTGTGCATGAGGTGCCCGGATATCTCTCTGATTATGGTGCGCAGCAAACAATGGGCGATATATATGTCTCGGTCGCCAATAAGGGAGAAGTATCAGACTATAGAAGATGGATTGATTTGAAGACCGGAGCGGGCTATATTAGTTATCAATCAGGCGGTACGGAGCATAAAAGGCGTTTCTTTGGCGTATATCCAAATCGTGTTATGGTGTATTCGTTCTCAAACAATAACAAGGAGGGTCTTGACTACCTGGTAACCATTGAAACACCGCACAAGATTGATGATTTAAGTTACAAGGACAGCATAATCTTTCTTAAGGGGCATTTGGGCGACAATATGCTGGGCTTTGGCTCTTCAGTTTATGTTAAGACTGATGGAGAAATTGCTTTTGATAATGGAAAATTAGAAGTAGCAGGCGCTCGTTCCCTGTCTCTTATTCATTCTTCGGCTACAGAGTACGCTCCTGTATTTCCTCACTATCGGGGAAAGGACTATCAGGCTGAACTAGGGACAATAATGGCTGAAGTAAGTGCTTTAGATGCCGCAGATTTGTGGGACATTCACCTGCTTGATTACCAGCCGCTTTTCGATAGAGTGAAACTCAATTTGCATGGCAACAAAAACGATTCGCTGAATACAGCTAAGCGTTTATTGGCTTATGCCGGGGGAGCTGAAGATCTTGGGCTCGAGGAACTGTATTTCCAGTATGCCCGCTACCTTACTTTAATGTCATCGCGACCCGGAACCATGCCTATGCATCTCCAGGGGAAGTGGAACAACCAGACCGACCCGCCATGGACCTGCGATTATCATACAAATATTAACTTGCAGATGCTTTACTGGCCTGCTGAAGTGTTGAACCTGCCCGAATCACACAAGCCCTTAATTGATTATATGAAAACTCTGGTAGAGCCTGGCCGTTTGGCAGCTAAGGAGTTTTTCGGAGCTCGCGGTTGGATTGTAAATACTATGAATAATGCCTACGGGTTTACTTCACCCGGATGGGATTTTCCATGGGGCTTTTTCCCGGCAGGTGCAGCATGGCTTTGCCAGCATGCATGGGAGCACTTCGAGTACAATCAGGACACTACTTATCTTAGGGAGGATGCCTTTCCCTTAATGAATGAGGCCGCCCTTTTCTGGATGGACTATCTTGTTAAGGACGATAAAGGCTATCTGGTTTCAATGCCTTCATATTCACCCGAGCACGGAGGAATATCAAAAGGAGCTTCTATGGATCATCAGATAGTCTGGGATCTCTTTAATAATTGCGCGAAAGCTGCTGAAGTGTTAGAGATGTCTGATTTAGCCTTACTTTTTGCAAGCTACCGTGACAGTTTGGCGCTTCCTTCAATTGGAAGCTGGGGACAACTTATGGAGTGGAGTGAGGATCATGACGATCCTGAGAGCAAGCATCGTCATGTGAGCCATTTATTTGCCTTGCATCCCGGGCGGCAAATCAGCCTAAATAACACACCCGAATTGGCCGAAGCAGCAAGGGTAAGTCTGGAAGCCCGCGGAGATGACGGAACAGGCTGGTCATTGGCCTGGAAGATTAATTTCCATGCACGTTTGCAAAACGGCAACCAAGCATATAAGCTATTAAGGCGCTTATTGCAGCCTGTAGGAGTAGGTGGTAGCGGAGCCGGAGGCGAGGGGGGAGGAGGCTCATACAGCAACCTGCTTTGTGCTCACCCGCCGTTTCAGTTGGATGGCAATATGGGTGCTGCGGCAGGAATTGCAGCTATGCTGATTCAGTCGCAAAGTGGAACTATTCATTTATTGCCTGCACTGCCCGATTCGTGGTCAAACGGCGAGGTCTCGGGTCTGAAGGCGCAGGGGGGATTTGAACTGTCCTTCGCGTGGCGACAGAGCAGAGTGCTTGAAGTGGATATTTCAGGCACTCCGGGAGCCAAGGGTGTTATGCAAGTAGGAGAAAGACTGTATAATTTTCAAATACCTGAAAATGGCACTTATAAAAGGCTGTTACCTTGAATTGTTTAAATAATAAACCCTCGGGTTTCAGCTACGATAATAATCATCTCAATAATTTCCTCATCGCTCATTGTTGCGACATTAAACATCATGTCATAAAAATCAATATCGGGACGATCCTTCTCGAAGTAGTTGCGAAACTGAAGCCTGCGTCTGTCAATTTCGAGCGCTTCTTTTTTGGCATCGGCGATGGTCATGCCATAAGATTCGGCCACTTGTTTGGCTCGCCACTCGATAGGTGCCAGTAGTTTGACATGCAGCGCCCTTGCAAAGTTTTTAGTGATAGACTCGGCTGCCCGGCCAACAATAACAACATTACCTTCAACGGCGGCCGTGTAGATAAAACTTGCAATCGTGTTCTTTACCTTTACGTCACTAGGATAAAACTCATCCGAAAAGAATTGAGTAAGATGATCAAAAAAGCCCCGCGTGCGATAACTTGACAAATCCTGAATTAAGGTAGGCGATAGCTTCAACTGACGGGCTGACTCTTCGATAATCTCTTTGCTAATCCATTTCCATTCAACATCGTGACCTAAGCGTCTGTTTTTCTCCGTTATTGTTTCAGAAAGTAACCTTGCTATACGTTTTCCCGGGCAGCCAAATTCCCTTGAGATTGTAATAACGGGACCCTGGTTAGATGCTTGTTCTTCAGAACTTTTTTTCTTGCCTGTCCGTTCGCGCATGTACTTTAGAAATAGATTTTCCATATCTTTTTTATGTAGTTATTTGGACGGTTTTTCTATTGTTGTTTATAAGTCTTATTTGTTTCCAGAAAAGTAGTAAGAATCGTTGAATTATCAAAAATAAAAAAGGACAGATTCAAAAATCTGTCCTTTCCCCTTAAATCAGCCTTTGTTAACCAAATCCAAATCTATGAAAAAAAATCTACGACAAAGATAGGCTAGTATTCGGTGAAAGAGATTGAATGCAAGTTAATTGATGTTAAGAGTTGTACCCTAATTAATATCAATTTTAAATAAAAAAAGGATGGCTTTTCAGCCATCCTTTAAAACCGATTAACTAAATCCAGGTTTTATTAAAATCCCCGTGCAAATATGTATATATTACTTAATATATTACAGAAAGGTTGTGTTAACTTTTGTTAATTGTATGATTTTTTTCAGTTTTCAGATTTCTTTAATTGCTTATGCCTCAATGTAAGGGATATTTTGCGAGCAGCTTGGTTATTGAAAGAAAACAGACCGGGCTTTGGGTCGCCTGACTATTATCACTTTGTTGTTTATTGATTTATCGACATAATCCATTACTTTTGACGCTTCAAATTTTCCGGATATGCTAAAAAAGATACCTCACACCTATGTTATTGTGTTTTCGTTGGTTGTTATTGCTGCAATAGCAACATGGTTTGTGCCGGGCGGCGTTTACGAAGCTTCGGATATCGAAGGCGGAATGCCTGTATTTAAGCATGTTGATAATCAGCCTCAGACATGGCAGGTCTTTGGAGCTCTGTTTAAGGGTTTTGAACGTCAGGCTGGAATCATTGTGTTTATTTTGATGATAGGCGGTGCTTTTTGGATTATTAATGACTCAAAGGCTATTGATGTGGGCATTAAATCCTTTTTGAAATTCACCAACAGGCTCGACAAATATCGGTTTATAAGGTGGATTGGCAGCGGCAACCTTGTGATTGTGCTTATTATGCTTATGTTTTCTGTGTTTGGCGCCGTTTTTGGTATGAGCGAAGAGACTATAGCTTTTATTATTATCCTTGTGCCCCTTGCCGTTTCTATGGGTTATGATTCATTGACCGGGGTTGGAATGGTTTTCGTGGCTTCGGGACTGGGTTTTGCCGGTGCTGTTTTGAATCCCTTCACAATTGGAATTGCCCAGGGAATTGCCGGATTACCACTATTTTCGGGAATAGAATTTCGTATGTTTTCATGGCTTTTGATAAATGTTGTGGGTATATCTTTTGTGTTGTGGCATGCCCGCCGTGTAAAGCGCAATCCGGCAAAATCGCCTGTTTATAATGTGGATGATTATTGGCGAAAGTTTCTTCATGGAAAAGAAGGAGGAGAGGAAGCTATCACTTACAAAGCATCATGGATTAGCTATTTTGTTTTATTGCTTACGCTGGCTGTCTTTTCCTATTCATATCCCGAGACAACTCTTGATGTGGGCGGTCGCAGTATCACCTGGTGGTTTATACCCGCTATCAGTGCTGCTTTTGCTATTAGCGGCTATCTTTCTTTGCGCAACTCTTCCTCTGTTTTTGTTTTGAATATTCTGGGCTATACCATCCTGTTTTTGATAGTTGGAGTGATGGGTTATCAATGGTATATCATGGAAATTGCCGCCCTCTTCTTTGCTATGGGAATACTTGCCGGGGCTGCCATGGGCAAAAGTCCTGACACCATCACCAAGCTATTCCTGGAAGGGGCAGGAGATATTATGTCGGCGGCTTTGGTTGTGGGACTTGCCGGAGGAATAATAATTATCCTGGAAGACGGGCAGATTATTCATACCATTCTTCACTCTATGGCCGGTGGCATGAATAATTTGGGGCAGATTGCTACGGTAGAACTTATGTATCTTATTCAAACAGCAATTAATATCGTTATCCCTTCAGGTTCTGCCAAGGCTGCCCTGACTATGCCTATAATGGCTCCTTTCAGCGATCTGGTGGGCTTGTCACGTCAGGCAACGGTTATGGCATACCAATTTGGCGACGGCTTCACCAACCTGATAACTCCCACCTCGGGTGTCCTTATTGGAGTGCTTGGAGTTGCAAAAATTCCTTATGCCACATGGGCAAAATGGATTACTCCGCTAATCCTTATGTTGATAGTGCTTGGGGCCTTGTTGCTTATTCCTACAGTAACGATGGACTTAAACGGATTTTAATATGGAAAAGACCAATCCTGAGAATGTATTAAAATTTTGCCCTAAATGCGGATCCCGACGTTTTGTGCCTAAAGGAGACCGTTCATTTCAGTGCGATGATTGCGGCTTTCATTTTTATATCAATTCGGCCTCAGCAGTAGCAGCTCTTATTATTAACGAAAATGATGAGCTATTACTCACCCGTCGTGGTATAGAGCCCGGCAAAGGAATGCTTGATTTGCCCGGAGGCTTTGTAAATCCCGGAGAACGTGCCGAAGATGCTGTGGTACGCGAGATTAAAGAGGAGCTCAACCTTGAGGTAACTGACTATCAATTTTTGGCATCTTATCCCAATGAATATATTTTTTCAGGCTATAAAGTTTACACAACCGATATAGGCTTCTTGTGCAAGGTAAGGACTATAGAGGCTATTTCGGCTAAAGACGATGTTAATGGCTATGAGTTTGTTAAGCGTGGAAGCATCGACTATTCTGATATATGTGGAGCCAGCATCAGACTCTTAGTAAGATACTATTTTGATCATGGTAAAAGTCTGGAATAGTTTGATTTTGTGAAATAGTTTGATGTATCCAAGCCAAAATGTTTTATTTTTGGACAACTTTTATGATTTAGCTTAATCTAAAACTGTTGCTATTCACAGTGTGGCAGTTTTATATCTTAATTATATAACTATATATTATGGGAAACAAGCATCCAAAGGGCTTATACAGTCTTTTTTTTACTGAAATGTGGGAGCGGTTTAGCTATTATGGAATGAGGGCTTTGCTTATCCTGTACATGACTCGTCAGATGTTATACGGCGATACTACGGCCTATGGTATTTATGCTGCTTATACCGCACTGGTCTATGCCACTCCTTTTATTGGAGGTATTATAGCCGACCAGATTCTGGGCTATAGAAAAGCAATTTTCCTGGGTGGTACGCTAATGGCAATAGGGATGTTCGCTATGACGGTCGAAAATCAAGTCTTCTTCTTTAGCGGCATGGCCTTTATTATTATTGGTAACGGATTTTTTAAGCCCAATATCTCTTCGATGGTTGGTAAGCTCTATCAACCCGGGGATAATCGTCGCGACGGAGGATTTACCATTTTCTATATGGGTATTAATCTGGGAGCTTTCTTTTCGCCTCTAACTTGCGGACTGATTGGTGAGCTGTACGGATGGCATTATGGTTTCGGCCTTGCAGGAATAGGTATGGTTGCCGGTCTTATTAATTTCAGATTATCACGCAATAACTTTGACGCTGACAACGGCACTCCCCCAAATCCCGAGCTCTTGCGACGCAACATCTTCGCGGGAATCAGCAGAGAGACATTAATTTATATCGTGACATTTATAGCTGTTCCCTTGATTGCTCTTCTGCTGCGCAATTTCCACCTTTTAGATTCTTTTTTACCCGCCTTTATAGCTCTGGTGTTTTTAGCGCTTATTATTATGTCATTAAGAATGACCAAAATAGAGCGTGAGCGTATATGGGTAATAATTGTTCTGGCATTTTTCTCAATTACTTTCTGGGCATTTTTTGAACAAGCCGGTAGTTCGATAACTTTGTTTACCGACTATAACGTAAATCGTGAGATTTTTGGAATAACCATTCCTACCTCAACCTTCCAATCTGTTAACCCGCTATTTATTATCTTGCTGGCTCCGATATTTTCTACATTGTGGGTGGCTTTGGCAAGGCGCAATCGTGAGCCCAACACTCCTGTGAAGTTTTCTCTGGGACTTATTATCCTGGGATTGGGTTTCGGCGCTTTTGTATTAGGAGCTTCAATGGCCGGACAGGATGGTAAAGTTTCCATGCTTTTCCTGATTTTGGGATATATGCTTCACACAACGGGAGAGCTTTGCATATCACCTGTCGGACTTTCTATGGTTACCCGTTTGGCACCCGCCAAGCTGGTTAGCATGATCATGGGAGCATGGTTTCTTTCGATAGCCATGGCTCAGTTCCTTGGAGGTACGATTGCTAAATTTACTTCTACCGAAAGGTTTATGGAGACAGGTATTAAGTACGAAGCTGTGGCAGGCTTTGAAGGTCTTGACCGGCTTAAACTCAGGGCCTTCTATGTTCACGAAAATGATACCCTGTATTCGGAGCCTCTGGAGCTAAAGCTTGAGGTTAGCAACGCGGTGACTAACATCGAGTTCAGTCATGATACGATTTTCAGGATGCACAGAGCGCTTAAACCGGGCGAGGAGTTAAAGGCAGGCCTTAGAAGCGACTTTTTGGATCCCACAGGCGATCTTGTTACCATCGATATGATGGGCGATTCCGAATTTGGAAGCTTTAGGATGGAGGGAGATACTCTGCATTATAAAGCTGACTTGCTCAGTGATTCGCTTGCTTTAGCGGGAGTAATTGATACCTTATCTTTTAGGGTATTTGAGACTGAGAAACCTGATAGGGTGACATTTGCCGAGATGATAGTAACTGTTGGAGGTCCTGAAAAACACACTCCGGTTGCGATTAATTCCACTATGAATGTAAGGGTTCCGGCTTCTACGGCTATTAAGAAATCGGTTAGCACCATTAATGTGCTGGAAAACTTCTATTTGCCTGATGGCGGTGACTTGCAGCTTGAGATGGTGGATACTGCGAAGTCAGGTTATTCAGATTTTGGGAATGTAATGAACCCCTTTGTTGGGCCTACAAAGACCATTCATATCTACAGTCAGGTATTCTATTATCTTTTTATCATTGCGCTAATAACCGGAGTTATTGTCCTTCTTATTTCTCCCTTGTTAAACAAATGGCAACATAGCGATAAGGAGTAGTATCAGTGCTCAGGCATCGTCTAACAGTGGTCAGGTATTCAATACCTGACCACTGTTTTGTTTGCAGGCTCAGGTAAAACTTTAATTTCCTTGCTGCTACTAAGGATGAATTGCTTAAATTTGTTTGGATGAAAAAGAATATTTCCGATAAATATTTAACTATTGTTTCCGATGAAGATATTTCCTGTTAAGACGCTTGCCGAAATTGATGCCTACACTGTTGAGCATGAGCCGATTCTCTCGGTTAACCTGATGGAAAGGGCTGCACGCAAAGTGTTTGATATTTTGAAGGAGAGATATGAAGGCCGCCGTTTTATCGTTGTGGCCGGCCCCGGGAATAACGGAGGCGATGCTCTTGCAATTGCCCGGATGTTGCTGCTTAATGGCTTTGAGCTTGAGGTGCTAATGCCCAAATCGGAAGGTCTTTCACCTGATACGCAAATGAACCGTGAGCGCTTGCGTCATTTGCAGCGAGCAAAAGTATATGAACTTGACAAAGGAGATGCTCTTCCGGAGTATGATGGAAACAGCGTTGTGCTTGACGGATTATTTGGTAACGGACTAAATCGGCCACTTGAGGGAGCCTTTCTGGAGCTGGTTAAAACTATTAACAGTTGGAAGGCTGAAGTCCTTTCTATTGATTTACCCTCCGGCCTGATGGGTGAGTCAAATGCCAAAAACAACCCTGATGGCATAATCAGGGCTGATTACACTTTTACCTTCCAATTTCCCAAACTCAGCTTTATGTTTCCTCACAACGACAGGTTTATAGGGAAATGGGAGCTTATTCCGATAGGTCTTCACCAGCAAATTATAGACAGCTCACCCACATCATGGTATATTACTGAGGCTAATTTTATTAAGGCTTTGTTTCCAAAAAGAGGGAAGTTTATGCACAAAGGAGACTTCGGGCATGTGCTCTTGATAGCCGGAAGTTATGGCAAAATGGGAGCTGCTGTACTGGCGGCCAGGGCATGCATGAAATCAGGCGCAGGCCTTTTGACAGTTCAGGTTCCCAATAAGACTTGCCATGTGATTCACTGTTCTGTTCCCGAGGCTATGGTCAGCATAGACCGCTCCGATTTAATGTTCACTGAGTTTCCTGCTCTTAGTCCTTTCAAGGCAGTTGGAGTAGGGCCTGCAATAGGGTGCAGAAGTAATTGTGCGGTGGCTTTTACCTCGCTTCTCGATGAGATAGGAGATAAGCCCCTGGTGATAGATGCCGATGCAATTACTATCCTTGCTGCCAATCCGCATCTGATTTCAAAACTTCCGCGCAATTCAGTGATAACGCCTCACCCGGGTGAGTTTAAGCGCTTGGTAGGCGCGTGGAGTGACGAGTATCAGCGCCTTGAAAAGGCTCTTGAATTTGCCGTTTCAAACAAAGTGGTACTTGTTTTGAAGGGCGCATATACAACGGTGGTAACGCCTGAGGGCGAGTGCTTTTTCAATCCTACGGGTAATCCGGGGATGGCCACAGCCGGAAGCGGTGATGTTCTTACCGGTATTATTCTTTCTTTTCTGGGGCAGGGTATGTCTGCCGTTAATGCAGCCAGAGCAGCGGCTTATATTCATGGCCTTGCAGGCGACTTGGCTTGCGAAGTTGAAGGGGAAGCTGCCTTAACCGCCTCGGATATTGTTAATCACCTGGGTTCGGCAATTCGCCATATTCAGGAAAAGTAATTTACTGTATAATCTTAACTATGACATTATGACTAACAGACTATTAGCAGCTATATTAATGATTGCGCTTGCCGGATGCTCGTCCAATCAATCAATTTCCACGGGCAGTGTTGTGCCTGTGTCTTCAGAATTGCCCAATTCTCACGGCCTATATTATTATTTGCCAAAAACTGCTTTACAGATTGAGCTTATTGCTGAAAAGCGTGTTCAAAAAGCAGGTCCCTTTTATCGTTACGCTCAGCGTTACCTCAATATTAGCGATGTAATTACTGAGGATAAGGACGAATGGGTAATCGTTGACGCACAGGTAACAACTGTAGGAGTGCCGGATAAGAGCAAGCTTTTCAGGGTGAACAGTAGCGGGTTTCCTTCTATGGCCGCTCTTAACCTGACAGAGGAAGGAGTCTTGCTGGGTGTTAATCTTTCCCCTAATAAAGAAGCTCCAGCCTTAGAATCGCCAAAAGTGAGCACAAAGCCTGTTAGTCTGGCTGATGTGAATTTTAATGATGCTCCTCTAACTGAGGAGCAGCTGATAAAGAGCAGCACTTTGGCCATGGCGGAAGAGCTTGCCAAGGAAATCTACCACTTGCGCGAGATTAGAAATGAAATATTAAAAGGCGAGATGGAAACCGGTGCTAATATGAAAGAACTATTAGCTGAAATGGACAGAGTGGAGAAGGCATATCTGTCGCTTTTTACCGGTAAGACTGTTACCGAACGGGTTTCAGCCTTTTATCACTTTCTTCCTGAGCCTGAAAAATCTATTAACACAGTACTGTTGCGCTTTTCAGACAGGAACGGTTTCCTGGATAAGATGGATGTTAGTGGCACGCCCATATATATTGAGGTTGAAGTTGCCCAAACAGACAGTAATAATTACGTAGCTTTGGAAAATGATAAGAGCCCTAACAGGCGCGGCCTGGTATATAATAATCCCGCTAAGGCTAATGTGAGGATAATAGACCGTACACTCTTGCTTAGGTCGCAGGAAGTGCTCTTGGGACAACATGGACAGGTTTTGCGTCTGCCGGCCGATTTGACTGATGCCCCCGGAGTGGGAGTGGAGCTTGACCCCGCAACCGGTGCTCTGAAGCGCGTGTTTAACAGTCAACATTAAACTTTAAACTTAAAACTTCGAACTTTAAACTTATAACTTATAACTTATAACTTATAACTTTTTAACATCAAGCTTTGAAAAAATCGCTGCAGCATATAAAAATTATTTTAGCTTACATTTGGCGTAGTTCAAAGGGCTGGACTTTTGCAAATGCGGCTCTGATTGCTTTACGCGGTGTGCTGCCTCTTATGCTGCTCTACCTGGTGAAACTGCTGGTTGATGAAATCCAGTCAATTACTACTATAGCTGCTGATGAACGTGATTTTAGTCTCCTGATTCAAGTACTCCTTGTTGCCGGAATTCTATTCTTTGTAAATGCTCTTTCTGCTTCAGTAAGTGTGTTGGTCAGGGAAAAGCAGTCCTTTGTTATTTCCGACTTTTTCGACAACCTAATTCACAATAAAATCACCCGCCTTGATTATGGCTATTTTGAGCATCCCGAATACCAGAGCCTGTTTTATCGAGCCCTGAATGAAGCATCATTCCGCCCTTCACGTGTTTATTATGGCTCCCTTGGTTTGGTCCAAAACTTTATTACTCTTGGCGTAATGGCCGGGGTTTTAGCCCTGGTTCATTGGTCGGTTATTTTTGTATTGCTTTTGATTACGATTCCTGTCGCGATGATACGCTTGAGTCACTCTCGTAAATTGTTTCAGTTTAAAAAGGAAAACACCAAACTGGAAAGGCAGGTCAATTATTATAACCGACTGATTACCGCTCCGGATTATGCTAAGGAGGTAAGGGCTTTCGATTTAGGTGATATCTTCCGCGAGCGCTTTGATAGCCGTAAGAAGCAATGGCGCAAAAGCCAGTTTGCCATGCTTCTCTCTAAAACGCGCCTTGAAAGTATTGCTCAGGTGCTGGCAGCTATCGCGTTTATTGCTGTATATGGGCTTATTGCCTGGAAGGCCTTTGAAGGAGCTATAAGTTTGGGGGAGGTGGTTCTTTATTTTATGGCTCTTCAACGAGGATATGCCTATTTGCAGGAACTTCTGGGACGGGTGGCAGGTCTTTATGAGGATTCCTTATTTCTGGATAATTTATTTGAGTTTTTACAACTTGAAGAGCCTACTTCGCCGGGTCGCGAAAAGGCAGCTAAATCTTTTCCCTGTCCAATGCAGGAAGGTATCAAGTTTAAAGATGTAGGATTTCACTATCCTTCAAACAAGAGATGGGTGTTGCGAAAGCTTAACTTTTCTGTAAAAGCCGGAGAAACTGTAGCCCTGGTGGGAGCCAACGGCTCCGGAAAATCAACTATTATCAAGCTTCTGAACTGTTTGTATAAGCCAGTTGAAGGTGAAATATTTATAGATGGTATTCCCTTAAACGACATAGACCCGACGGAAAGGGTAGCCAATATCAGCGTTATATTTCAGGATTTTATCCTTTATAATGTGTCTGCCCGTGAAAATATATGGTTTGGAAATGCCGCTGTTGAGCCCGATGAAGATAAGATAAAGAAAGCAGCTTCTGATTCAGGAATAGATGACGTGATAGAAGGTTTTGAAAAGGGTTATGACACAACCTTAGGGACACTGTTTGAAGGAAGCGAGCAAATGAGTCCCGGGCAATGGCAGCGCCTGGCCTTGGCGCGCTCGTTCTATAATAACGGTCAGATTATCTTGCTCGATGAGCCCACCAGCTCTTTGGATGCTTATGCGGAAGCGCGGCTGCTCAAGTATATTCGTTCGATAACAAAGGGGCGCACCTCAATAATTGTGAGCCATCGTCTTTCTACTATTAAAATGGCCGACAGGATAATTCTCTTGAAAGATGGTGAAGTGGTTGAAGAGGGAACATATAGTCAACTTGCCCAAAACACAAAAAGCCATTTCGGCAGGATGCTTCAGTCGTTGGCTGAGGCCATGGTTTGAAATCCACACCCAAAGAATAGGATAAATCCCATTCATATTCAGTGTTACTTTAACTTTATGTTTCAAGATATAAACGTAATCGCTACCCGGTAGTTGAATTTAGAGATATATTTATTAGTTTTAAAGAATTTAAGGGTAAATTAGACGTTTTTAAATGCCACAAAGATTTTCTTTCACCTAATTTGTTGTCTATGAAGTCAATAATTACTACCACACTTGTTCTGTTTTTGTTAAATCCCCTCTTGCATAATCAGATTTTTGCCCAAACACCTCCTTCTTGCGTTATTACCTATCCGCACACCAACGCTTATTATCAGGAAGGGAGTGATATGATGATAAGGGTTTATGCGAAGGGGATTGGCGGCACAACACCTGGCAGCGATGTTGTAAAAGTTGAGTTCTTTATTGATGATCAGCTGGTACATGAAACATCCGAAAATGTATCAGGCAGCTATTCTTTTGTCTGGAAAAATCTGGAAGTTGGAAGCTACAGAATTACAGCACGCGCTACAAACAAAAACAGCATTTCTTTTACTTCTGCCGGAGCCTTGGTTAATGTTGGCACTCGTGACATGGCTAAGCCGGGCCTAAGTGCCGGTAAAGGAAAGTATATTGGCAATATCATTAGCCATCTCAGTCCTGAAAGCGATTATTTGTCCTATTGGAATGGAGTTACGGCTGAAAACGCTTCTAAATGGGGTTCAGTAGAACCCTATCAAGGTATGATGAATTGGACAAATTCTGACATGGTATATAATTATGCCAAGGATAATAATCTGAGCTATCGCTACCATGCCATTGCCTGGGGAAGTCAATATCCCTCCTGGATTGAGCCACTAAGCAATGATGTGGCAGCTTTCAGGGCTGCCATAGAAAATTATATGGCTCAAATAGCTCTTAGGTATCCCTATATCGACCAGGTGGATGTTCTGAATGAGAATTTGTATCTAAATACTTATAACGGACAGGAACACGCAGCTGGTTCTCCATACTTCAGGAAGGGGCTTGGCGGTGAGGGTGAGACCGGTTATGACTGGGTTATATGGTTGTTTCAAAAGGCCAGGGAGTATTTCCCGAATTCAAGACTCGTGATGAATGATTTTGAATTGGAAGCTAATTATGCTGGTATGGATGAAATGCTGGCTGTGGTGAAAGTATTGCGCGATCGAGGCCTTATTGATGGCTTTGGCACACAGGCTCACCATTTTAACCTCGATTGGATGGCTAATGATCCATCCAAAATTGGGAGCAGTCTTGACAGGATGGCTCAAAGCGGCCTGCCTATTTATGTTACCGAGCTTGATATGAAAGGAAATGATAATAATGAGAATTCACAACTTAATAGTTATAAGAATATTTTCCCTGTTTATTGGAATCATCCCGCTGTTGCCGGAATTACCCTATGGGGCTATATTGAAGGAAGAACTTGGAGTAAGGGTACCGGTTTGCTTAACTCTAACCGGACAAAACGGTCGGCTATGTTATGGTTGGAGGACTATGTAAGTTCTTTGCCAAATCTTGGCTACCCGCATGGTGGCGGAGTAGGTACAGGAATAGAAGATGTTTTAGGAAATGAAGGATTTGATGGCCAAAAATGGACGGTTTCTCCTAATCCTTTTAGTTCTCAGATAAAAGTAAAAAATATCTTTGACGCTAATCAAAATGCAAAATACCAGGTTCTTAATATTAACGGTCAGCTACTTGCCGAAGGTCTTTTAGATGAACAAGCTCTTATCTCATTAGATTACCTGGTAGCAGGAGTTTACTTCTTGCGGCTTGAAAATAACAAAGAGCTTAGTACTATTAAGTTGATAAAGAAAAAATTTTCATACTTGTAGAGGCGCCAATAATTGCGCCTTTACAAGCTTTTACCTTCCTCCTAAGTTGTATTGAATGCCGGTATAAAGTCCGGCTGCGTAAGGTTTGAATTTAACGGGACGATCTTCGTTAACGCTGTTTAAGAAATAATTGATACGCGGTTCAAGGCGGAATGAGAGTTGCCCAAACAAAGGTACTGAAAAAGCGAGTCCTGCATGGGTACTGAAGTTCATATCTGAAATGCCTTCAGTTTGTCCAATCTTCTGCTTGTTTCCGCTTTCAATCAAATAGGCGCTGTTGCCCACGAGCCAGTTGGTACTTATACCGGCCGAAAGCGACAGCTTGGTGTCATTGTTTAGAAGGTAGTATCGGAAAGTAAGCGGTATTTCCAGATAATCAATGTGTTGTTCAAACTCACCGTTTTGGGCAGCGCTTTCTGCAGAGCTAAGTTCGACCATCAATGCCTGCTCTCTGTTTGCAAAGAACATATCCTCTTGTCGCGAGGGAGTAGGAGCATCTTGTTGCTTTATGTTGCCCATCGAGTTTTCAAGAGACATGGTATTTATAGAACCCAAATTATTCTTTGAGCTCACTCCATACACTTTTAAATTGGCTATATCGGTATTTACTTCCTGGCCCATACGGGTGTAGCGGACTCCGGATTCGATGCCCCAGTTTTTACCCATTTCAATGTTAATATTTACGCTGCCACCGGTGCTAAGCACGCCCTTTTCGGAATAGGATGAGTTCATGGCGGTGATAGTATTGGCACTGCCTGTATTTGAGGTGTTCCTGAAGCTGTAAACAGGCGAAACAGCTCCTCCTATTTCTACGCGACGTCTTTCTTTTTGTGCTTCGTAATTATCGAAGATACTGTTGTCAACGTTGTAGTTTTCTTTCCATTCTTCTACAGAACGGTTTTTAAACAGCCTCTTAATTTCTACCTTTTCTGAAGCGAATAAAGCTTGCTCGGGGGTATAAGCCAGCATCTCTGCCTTAGTCCGGCCTTGTGCTTCCGGCAAATAGCTTTCAGTCAAAGCCGCATTTGATTCAGCTCCTGCTTTTTTAACTACCTCTCCGCTAATCACCTTATTTGCATTTACTTGCAATGCTATGCCCGGGCTTTTGTGGGCGTCGGAAACTGCCGGAATGTCGCTCTCCATGCTCTGCGCCTGGTTTTGCACAGTTAAGTGTTCTTCGGTCCGGTTAAAGTAAAAGATTCCCAGACTTATTAATCCTGCAAACATCGCGGCAGTGGCTGCCATGGAAGTGCGCCGGTTCCAAAAGGCAATTTTCTTTTTCCCGGCGCTATTGAGCGAAGCTTCAATGCGCTCCCAAAGCTCCGCGGATGGAATAACCACCTGCTTTTCAGCCCGGCGTCTGTATTCTTTTTCAAAATTGTCTAAATCTCCCATAGCGACTTCTCCATTTCAGCTTTTTTTTTCACTATTCTCTTCTGTAGCCACTGACGTGCACGCGCCAAATTCGACTTGCTTGTTCCTACCGATATCCCCAATTGCTTAGAGATTTCTTCATGTGTGTAGCGTTCCAAAATGTACAACTTGAAAACCAGCTTGTAACGTTCGGGCAACTGCTCAACAAGCTCGTATATTTCCCCTAGACCCATCGCAGGTTCATCCAGATCGTCGGCTTCTTCAATATCAGCCACTATCGTTATCCCGGATTCATCAACAAACTGATATTTCGAGGTTTTTCTGAAGCTCTCGAGAATGGTGTTTACCGTAACGCGTCGCAACCAACCTTCAAGGGAGCCCTTGTTTTCGAATTGTCCTATTTTGTCAAATATTTTAATAAAACTTTCGTGGAGATAATCTTCCGCTTCCATTCTGTTTTTGGTGTAGCGCAGGCAAACTGCAAGTAGCCGTGGCGAAAACATCTCGTAGAGATGCTTTTGAGCATCACGCTTCCCTTCCTTACAGCCATCTATTATTTCTTCAAGCTTTGCCACAGAATGATTTGGTGATTAAGAAATTAGTCCCCAAGTTACAACAATTTGTACTGAAGATGGATTTTAGCCCCTAAGGTTGCGTGGCTGAAGAATGATTTGTCAGAAATTCTTTTTAATTCTGTCCATTTCTCTGTTGGCGTCTTTTTGCTTAAGTGTTTCACGCTTGTCGTGCTGTTTCTTTCCTTTAGCCAGGGCTATTTCAATTTTGGCAAGTCCACGATCGTTAATAAAAAGACGCAGAGGAATAATGGTAAGTCCGCTTTCTTTGGTCTTACGTTCTAATTTGTATAATTCTTTTTTCTGTAAGAGCAGTTTGCGTTCTCTTACCGGTTGGTGATTATTGTAGGTGCCATAGAAATATTCGGCGATATTCATCCCTCTGATCCAAAGTTCGCTTTTCATAAAGAAGCAATAAGCATCAACCAGACTAACCTTGCCGGCTCGTATTGATTTTATTTCCGTGCCTGCAAGTTGTATGCCTGCGGTGAACTTCTCTATTAACTCAAAATCGAAATAGGCACGTTTGTTTTTTATATTTATCTTATTGACAGACATATTATAGTGAAATCAGTTTTAGCAAAAACAGCAATATAAGGTAGGGCAAGATATGAATGATAATTGTAATCAGCACTGTAAGCAAGAGCCTTTGTGGCTTGCCGATTATAAGCCCGCGTGTAACTCTAAGCTCCAATTGGGTCCATACTATGTAAAGTGTATAGAGGCTAAACAGTTGTAAAAAAAGTAGTTCGGGGATAAGTCTGCTTATCAGGTTAATAAGATACCAAAGTCCGGAGGAATAAGCTGCTAAGGCAAATGAATAATCTTTAGTTGCAGCTATGCCGAAGTAGGGCAACAAGAATTTCAGGGTTAAATAAACCAGATATAAGCCGCCAAATAATGAGGTAAATGTAGCCAAAGACTGCTTTAGTGCCAACTCGACGGCGAATCCCTGGTAGTTTATTATATAATCTAAAAAGGTTGCGAGAGTAGCCACCGCGATAAGGGGCAGTGAAAATTCGCTAAGTATGTTGTTAAGCTTCTTATCCTCACTTTCAATTTTTTCCCATTCTGATGCAGGACACAGGATTAAATTCCTAAGACGTATCAGAAGATTTTTATATAATGTTAGCGTAGAAATATTTTCTTGTCCCGACATTTTAATAATGATTAAAGTTACAAAAATATAAAAATGCCCCGAGCAAGCGGGATTTATTTCTAATTTTGAAAAAAAATAGTGTTGCAATGCATAATTCCAAATATAATCTTATTGTAATTCTGGGGCCTACTGCTTCGGGCAAAACTCCCCTGGCGGCTAATCTGGCCGCTTATATTGATGGTGAAGTTATTAGCGGCGATTCGCGGCAAGTGTACCGAAGAATGGATATAGGAACCGGCAAAGATTATGATGATTACATTGTTAATGGCAAAAGGATCCCTTATCATTTGATTGATATTCGTGAGCCCGGATACAGATATAATGTATATGAATATCAAAATGACTTTTTCAAGGCCTTTGAAGATATCCGTAAGAGGAATAAATGGCCCCTATTATGCGGTGGTACAGGAATGTATATTGAGGCCGTTCTGCAAAGGTACAAGATGATTCATGTGCCGGCAAATCCACAATTGCGCGAATCGCTTAAGGATTTGTCCTTAGAGGAGCTGGAAGAGATGCTTGCTGCATATAGATTTTTACATAATACTACTGATACTGATACCAAAAAGAGGGCTATCAGGGCTATTGAAATAGAGACTTATTATCAAAATCATCCCGAAATTGAGCTTGAGCTTCCTGAGATTAGTCCTCTTATTATTGGCCTTGATATAGATCGTGAACTGCGAAGGCAAAAAATTACCGCGCGACTCGAGCAAAGGTTAAAGGAGGGAATGATAGAAGAGGTGCAGGGCCTTCTGGACGAGGGTATATTACCTGAAGACCTTATATATTACGGTCTTGAGTACAAGTTTGTTACTCAGTATATCACCGGACAGCTTACTAAAGACGAGATGTTTAAACATTTGAATATTGCAATTCATCAGTTTGCAAAGCGACAGATGACATGGTTTAGAGGAATGGAGCGCAGAGGAATAAATATCGACTGGATTGATGGAAACAAAACTATGGAAGAAAAAGTGAAATCTATTGCAGAAAAGATAAAATACGCGTAATTTTTATTATTATGTAAAGTCGTTTATTTTATTGTTAAGCGAAATTTGCGATATTCGTCCACTTTTTTACTGTTTTTATACTAATTCCCCTTTGTTTTGCTGAAGTTATAAGCTGTTTAAATTCAGAAAAATAGCCTTCACTTTAGAGAAAATATTTTCTTTATTTTAACAATGAAAGCAAAAAATTCAAAATAATCACAACCCTTGCTTGCCGGCCTGCGTATTTAATACTTGTAATAAGTGGCTTTTCTCCTTTTTAATATTTAACTTAGAAATTAAACCGTGAAGCTATTAATAAATGACCTGCTTTTAATGGATGAGCCTGAAAGTTACATAGAGCGGATACAACGTTTAGCAACTCAAAACAAGGAGTTGAGGGAGCAGTTGGATGAAATGGTGAAGCGGTTTAATAATGTTGAATCTGTTAACCAACACTATCAGGAAGCCTTGCTCAAATATTCTCCGGAAGAAGTTTTGTCCGACAAGAAGAGCAGAAAAAAGGCAAAACGACTTAAGACTGTTTCTATCCTGTTTGTTTCCATGAAAGGCTTTGAGGAACTTTATCAACATAAGGATCCTGCGGCAATGATTGATTTGCTTGATGATTTGATAATGGCTCTTGAGGATATAGCCTTTGAGTATAATGTCGTAAAGCTTAAATCTTATGGTGATAATATGATTTTTGCTGCCGGACTGCAGGGTGAAAATCGCACTAATCCCATTGATATTGTCAGAGTGGCCTTAGATATGCGTGCTGCTTCGCGCCGAATTGTGGGTCCTGATGGGGAGCAGTTTTGGCAATTAAAGATTGGAATTCATACCGGTCCTGTAGTCGCTACTCTCAGTGATAATCATAGTACTAATTACAATTTTTCGGGTGATAGCATAAATATAGCATGCAGGATTGGTGATGCCTGCCGGGGAGATTCTATTTTTATCTCTGTGATGACCTATGAGTTGATTAAGGAGTTTTTCAAGAGTGATCGTTTAGGCCAAATGCCGGTAAAGTATAAAGGCAACATAAATATGTACAGTGTTGAAGGCTTTTTGCCTGAACTTCAGAGTGCATCATCAGAACTAATACCAAATCATACCTATAGAGTCAAGTATTTAACCCTGAAATTTATGGATATTCAGGAAGAACTGCTCGATTACCTTGAGCAGAATTTGCCTGATCATCTTTATTACCATAATGTAAAACACACAATTGATGTTACTACAGAAGTGGAACTGATAGGTTGGGCCGAGGGAGTATCGGAAGAGGATATACTGTTGTTAAAACTTGCGGCACTTTTTCATGATGCGGGTCATACCATCAGCTACGCCAATCATGAATATCATAGCACTGTGATGGCGAGGGAAAAGCTTAGTGCTTATGATTTTACGCAGAGCCAGATTGATAAGGTTTGCAGCCTTATTATGGCTACCAAAATGCCGCCTGAACCCAAGGATATTCTTGAATGTATTATGTGCGATTCAGATCTGGACTATCTGGGCAGGAGTGATTTTATTCCTGTGTCCAACTCTCTCTACAAGGAATTGAAGGAACGTGATATGGTGGGCTCCTTGCAAGAGTGGAATAATAAGCAGCTTAGTTTTATTACCAATCATCAGTACTATACTAAAACTGCCTTGCAATTGCGGGAAGTTAATAAACAGCAGCAAATTGAACGACTTGAGCTGCTGATTAAAGAATCTGCGCTAAAGGAATAGCTTATCAGTTATCAGTTATCAGTTATCAGGCATCACTGTTGACTGTTGGCTCTTACTCGCTGTCAAAATATAGATTAATCAGTAAAATTTCCGGTCTGTTGCCCGTCCTGACAGGAGGTCCCCAAGTGCCATAGCCTGTGCTGACGTAGTAATGAGTACTATCTTTTTTATAATAGCCGCGGCTGACTTCAAACAGCTTATTAGTGATATAGCCAAAAGGCCACAGTTGCCCATGGTGAGTGTGACCCGATAGTTGAAGATCAATTCCTGCCTTTGCGGCTTCCCCAAGATTGTAAGGCTGATGATCGAGCATTATAAGCGGCATGGTGAGGTCAATATCCTTCATCAATTCTTCCAGGTCAAGGCGAGGCTTGCCCGAAAAATGACGTTTTTGTAAATCTTCGCGGCCAATAATATAGAAGCTGTTGTTTACCAAAAGAGCAGTGTCGCGCAATATCTTTATGCCGTGATTTTCAAGATATGCTATCGGCTTATCGCCTCCGCCGATATATTCATGATTGCCCGTTGCGGCAAATATTCCATAGGGAGCATAAAGCTGTTTCAGATTCTCACCCAGATTCTGCTCTATTACAGGGCCTACATCTTCATCAACCACATCGCCTGCAAACAGTATAAGGTCAGGATTTAAACTGTTAATCGTGTTTACAAGCTTCCGCGTATGATTAGAGCCAACAAGAGTGCCCAGGTGGATATCGCTGGCCGCAGCTATCCTCAAATACTCCATATTGCCTGCCTGCTTGGGAATGCTAAGGTCGAGGCGTACTACTTTGGGATTGCGGGCGTTGATAAAACCTGAGCCAACAATCACTATTGTTAACGATGAGATAATGCCGAATAATGCAATTTTCAGGGCCGGGATGTTGCCGTTTGAGAGCTTTGCTACATAAGGAAAGACAAGGTTCACCAAGCGTCCCAGATCTACCACTATCAACATAAGAGTTAGGTAAAGCATCACGGCAAACCAAAACGCGCCTATCCAATGCAGGGTGATTGATAAAGGATTATACCAAAGCTTTTCCAGAAAACGGCCTGCAGGATAGGCGATAAAAGCCAGAATCATTAAGGCTATAAACCATGGACGAAGTGCCGGAAATAATTCTAAAGACTGCCATCCGCGAACGCCGATGTATAAATTGACAAGTGCATGAACTGCAAGTACGATAATGAAAAATATATACATGTGTAAATATGTTTTTTCTGCTTATTGCAAAGATAACATAGCAATGATGGCTTTGTTGAAAAAAAGCGGCTAAAAATAATTAAACAAGGGACTCAGGCTGTTTTTTTCGAGCGCTGCTGACAAAATAAATCAATCGAAAGTATCATTATAACGAAACCTTTATTGCCTTTGTTTAGTTGAACATATTAAAGAATGGACAAACTTTTTGAAATAATATTTTTAGACGAAGCTTTTGAGTTCTTAAAGGGATTGGAAAGAAAGCATTACGAAAAAATACTTTATAATATTCGTAAAGCACAAATAGAGCACGACCCGGAATTGTTCAAATAATTGACCGAGGAAATTTGGGAATTTAAAACTTTATACCAAGGACTTCAATACCGATTACTTGCCTTTTGGGACAAAAGCTCCACGACTGAAACGTTGGTTATTTCGACGCACGGTTTTGTGAAAAAGCGAAGTAAAGTCCCTGACAATGAAATTCGAAAAGCCATCGGACAACGAACAAAATATTTTGAAGAGAAATAATTAAGAAGTAAGAAAAAATGAAAACATACACATTAGACCAAGTGCAAGACGAACTTATCGGGAAGATAGGAACTGAAGAAAGAGACCTTTTTGAGTATGAACTTCAAATGGGCTTAATCGGAAAAGCAATCAAACAAACCAGAAAAGAACGTAATTTGACACAAGAAGAATTAGGAAAGCTTATTGGTGTTCAAAAAGCTCAAATTTCACGCCTTGAAAACAACGCAAGTAATGTAACTATGGACACTTTGTTGAGGGTTTTTACAGCATTAAATGCAAAGGTAAAACTACAAGTAGAATTAGCAGACCTAAACATAAGCGTGGGACAATAATGCAGCGCCCGGCTAGTGTTTTATAGCATTAAATTTAAAAAAGGTCGTCCGTTTTGGGGACGACCTTTTTAAGCAAATTTATTTATGGCTTAACTTAGGCAAATAGCGGAAAAGCCTTCATCATGGCGTTTACGCCATGACGAACATCAGCAATTACTTTTGCGTCATCCGGCTTTGCCAAAACCCTGTCAATATACTCAACGATGGGGGCAATATGCTCTTCTTTAAGACCGCGGGTGGTAAGAGCTGGCGTTCCCAGACGGATACCTGAAGTTTGGAAAGGCGACCTGCTGTCGAAGGGAACCATGTTTTTGTTGATTGTAATATCTGCCTGGACCAAAGCGTTTTCTGCTTGCTTCCCGGTTAGTTCAGGGAATTTAGTTCTCAAATCGACCAGCATACTGTGATTATCAGTTCCTCCCGATACTATCTTATAACCTTTTGCAATAAGCAGACGAGCCATTTCACGGGCATTCTTCTGAACCTGAGTCTGGTAGCTCTTGTATTCAGGCTGCAAGGCCTCGAAAAATGAAACAGCTTTGGCAGCTATAATATGTTCCAGAGGCCCTCCCTGGATTCCGGGGAATACAGATGAATCGAGCAGGGAAGACATCTTCCTTATTTCACCTTTCTTGGTAGTCTTTCCGAAAGGATTATCGAAGTCTTTGCCAATCAGGATAATACCCCCGCGAGGGCCACGCAAAGTTTTGTGAGTCGTAGAAGTTACTATATGAGCATACTTCACAGGGTTATTGAGCAGTCCGGCTGCAATCAATCCTGCCGGGTGAGCCATATCAATCATCAAGATAGCGCCTACCTTATCGGCTATGGCTCTCATTCTGGCATAGTCCCAGTCGCGTGAATAGGCAGAAGCTCCGCCAATAATCAGCTTAGGCTTATGCTTTACGGCCTGGGCTTCCATCATATCATAATCAACAAGACCGCTATCTTCCTTTACTCCATAAGCGATGGGTTCGTAAAGCAAGCCGGAGCTGTTGACAGGTGAACCATGAGAGAGGTGGCCTCCATGCGAAAGATCAAGGCCAAGGAATTTGTCGCCGGGATTAAGGACAGTCATCAAAACAGCCATATTCGCCTGGGCACCACTATGAGGCTGTACGTTAGCCCATTCGGCATCAAAGAGCTCTTTGAGGCGCTCAATGGCCAAAGATTCACTCTGATCAACTATTTGACAGCCGCCGTAATACCTTGCGCCCGGCAAACCTTCAGCATATTTGTTTGTCATTACCGAGCCCATAGCTTCCAATACTTGAGGGCTAACAAAGTTTTCTGATGCGATAAGCTCTATCCCGTCCATCTGGCGGTGATGCTCTTGCTTAATCAGCTCAAAGATTTTTTCGTCTCTCTTCATGTTTTGATATTATAGTTGATTTGGCCGCCTGGCCACTACCCAAATAGGAAGTGGATGGGCAACTTATATTTGTTCCAAAAATACATCACTCTTCCGAAAAGTGTATTAATACGCGTCGATAAACTGAAAATATTTTTGATTTAGATACAAATCCCAAATACTTACCATCTTTTACAACGGGCAGGTTCCAGGCTCCGGTATCCTCAAATTTCTTCATTACGCTGTCCATATTCTCGTCGCTCTCTATAAAGGCGGGAGGTATCGTCATCAGATGCCTGACTTTAGTTCTTGTATATAGTTCGTTATTGAACATTATCTCGCGTATATCATCCAAAATCACGATGCCCAGCAGCCTATGATTATTGTCTAAAACCGGAAACAGGTTGCGCTTTGATTTTGCTACTATCTTAACGAGTTCGCCAAGAGTTTGTTCGGGATGAATCGTCATAAAATCGGTTTCTATAACTTTGTTAAGGCGCATTAGAGTCAAGACGGCCTTGTCCTTATGGTGGGTAATAAGCTCTCCACGGCGCGCCAGACGCTTGGTATAGATAGTGTGAGGCTCAAAATAGCGGTTGGTAAGAAAGGAAATAGACGAAACAAGAATAAGTGGGATAAACAGGGCATAACCATTTGTAATTTCGGCTATCAGGAAGATGGCCGTAAGCGGGGCATGCATAACGCCTGCCATCAGAGCCGCCATGCCCACAAGGGTAAAGTGTGAAACCGGCAGGTCGGCTCCCAGGTAATTAAGCAGTAAGGCCAGGAAATATCCCGTGACGGCACCCACGAAAAGGCTTGGCGCAAATATTCCCCCCACGCCGCCTCCTGCATTGGTAAAGGTGGAAGCCACAACTTTAAAGATTATTATCAATAACAGAAAGAGGAGGATGACAAACCAACTGTCTTTATAAGAGTAAAAAATGGAGTTTTTTACAACATCGTCGGATGCCCCCGACAACATAGCCGTGATGGTGTCATAGCCTTCACCGTAAAGGGGAGGAAAGACAAATATTAATACACTAAGGCCCAAGCCACAAATCAGCCATTTGGTGTAGGGATTTTTGATTTTGGCCAATTTCCCCTCCAGATAAAAGGTTCCCCGCGTCATATAAAGCGACGCAAAGCCTCCGAAAATGCCCAATATTACATAGTAGGGCAAGGTTTCAAGGTCGAAGGGGGTTTCCAGCATAAAAGTGAATTCAGCTCCTTCGCCCAGAAAGAAGTAAGCCACCGAGGCGGCGACCACGGCAGATAAGAGCAGCGGAATAATCGATGCCGCCGTCAAATCCAGCATTAATACTTCGAGGGTAAACATCAAACCTGCCATTGGAGCCTTGAAAATTCCTGAAATGGCGCCTGCAGCACCACAGCCTATTAGTAAGGTTATGGTCTTGTAGTTCATGTGGAAGAAGCGCCCAAGGTTGGAGCCAATAGAAGCGCCAGTGAGGACTATCGGGGCCTCAGCACCGACCGAGCCGCCAAAGCCGATGGTGAAGGTACTGGCAATAACAGAGGAGAAGGAGTTGTGAGCCTTTATATTACTGTCTTTTTTGGAAATCGCGTAAAGTATTTTGGTGACTCCATGACTTATATCGTCTTTAACAATGTATTTGACAAAGAGAAGGGTGATAAAAATTCCGGCCATGGGATAGAGCAGGTATAGATAGTTCCAGCGCGTAAAGTCGAAGCCTTCCGTTAGAAAGACGTGAACGAAGTGGATAGCATTTTTTAGTACTACAGCAGCCACACCGCTGAAAAGACCGACAATCATTGCAAGTATTAACAGAAAGTTTTGGTGCGGAATTTTCTTTACACGCCAGATTATGAATTGACTATACCAATTTGATAACTTTTCAGTAAACTGCATCTTTTATATTTGAGAATGCGAATTTAGGCCTAATTATACTTTTATCAAAAAAAAGCTGCGTCAAGCTTCTGTGATATTTTGAAAGGCTCCAAAGTTGCAGGCCTTACAACTTCCGGCTTAAAGAAGAAGGCTGCAAGGTCTTTACAGCCTTCTAAGTTTATTGCCAGAAATCATAAAAATGATGCACCGGTCCATGCCCTTTCCCGATTTGATAATCCGCCCCCTTTACGATGGCCATGTTAATGTAATCTTTTGCCTTTTTAACGGCATCGTTGAGTTCCAGACCATGAGCCAGAAAAGCAGCTATTGCAGAGGAGAATGTGCAGCCTGTGCCATGCGTGTTTTGGGTTTGGATGCGTTTTGAACTAAGTTCAATAATTTCATCAGTCTCAGCATTATAAAACACATCAGTAAGGGTGTCATCACTAAGGTGCCCGGCCTTCAAAAGTACTGATACCTTACGCCCAAATGATAGATTCTTGACCAGACGGGGCAGGTCGGCCTGAGCTTTTATCTTTTGTTCCAGCAAAATCTCAGCTTCCGGAATATTTGGCGTTATTATCCTGACTGCCGGAATAAGCTCATTTTTCAAGGTGTTGATTGCCTCATCCTGTAGCAGTTTATCTCCTGAAGTGGCTACCATTACGGGGTCCAGCACTATATTGGAAATATTATATTGAGCTAAAGTATCCTTTACAGATCTGATAAGTTCTGAGGAATGAAGCATCCCTATTTTTATGGCATCAGCTCCGATATCATCAAGTACCGAGCGGATTTGCCCGGCGACAAATGGCACAGGAATAGGATGTACTCCGCTAACGCCCACAGTGTTTTCATCAACTACTGCAACAATCACCGTTGCTCCATAACAGCCACAGGCCGAGAAGGTTTTTAGGTCGGCCTGAATGCCGGCGCCTCCACTGGGGTCGCTGCCGGCTATTGTCAATGCTTTTCTATATTGTTTTTTCATTGATTTGTATTTAATCTTTATTGCTTATGAATAGACCGGTTTATTCTTGTTTATTATTTTTTGATAGACGCCGAACGCGGCGTCTTTTTGTCATTTCCAAACTCGATACTCTTTCACTGATTACTTTTCACCTTCTTTATTAGCTGTTCTGCGGCTGCATAAGGATCCTTGGCCGACATAAGTGCCGACACTACAGCAATGCCGCCTGCCCCTGCCTGAATAATGGCTTCTGCATTTTGAAGGTTAATTCCTCCTATGCCTACTGACGGGTGTTTTGAAACTCGTGTGATTTCACGTACTCCATTCAGGCCTATAGCCGCCGCGGTATCCGTTTTGGTGGAAGTGGAAAACACGGGCGATATTCCTATGTAATCCACATCCAGAGTATTGGCTTCTAAGGCATCTTCAATGCTTTCTACCGATATACCTATGATTTTATTCTTCCCAAATACTTTTCGGGCTATCGTCGGAGGAAGATCACTATGACCCAGATGCAAGCCCTCGGCATCACAGGCCAGAGCGATGTCTAATCTGTCGTTGATGATAAGGGGCACTTTATAGGCTTGCAAGCATCTTTTCAGGCTTAGGGCAAGTTTATAAAACTCAAGTGAAGAGCAGTCTTTTTCTCTGAGTTGAACCATACTAACTCCGCCCTTTACAGCTTCTTCAACCACTTCCTCAAGGGGTCGCCCTAAAGCTAATCTCCTATCGGTTACAAGGTAAAGGCTTAAATCGAACTCCTTCATAGCCTGATGTGCTTTTTTATTACGCTTTCGTCGATATTGTATAGCTCATCAAGGAAATTCACTTGCAGACTGCCATTACCTTTCGATTTTGCAGCGGCAATTTCCCCACATATTCCCATAATGCTCATGGCATGGGCAGATGCTTCGATAAAGTTGTTGTTTATCGCTGCAAAAGCAGCTACGATAGCAGAGGCCGTGCAGCCCAGGCCTGTAACACGAGCCATCATTGGGCTCCCGTTGTCAACGGTCTCAACTCTGGTGCCATCGGTGATGTAATCTCTCTCGCCACTTATCACAAGCACAGCTCCTGTCTGTTTAGCAAGTTCCCTGGCTGAGTTTAAGGCCTTATCTGAGCTGTCTATGCTGTCAACTCCTTTGGTAGCTGTGTGAATACTCGACAATGACATTATTTCTGAAGCATTGCCGCGGATAATTGATGGCTTACATTGTTCAATCAACTGTTTGCACACTTCTAAACGATAGGGCGTTGCTCCGGCTCCGACAGGGTCAAGTATCATAGGTATGGACTTAGCTAAAGCTGTTTTCCCCGCGATAAGCATGGCTTCTACCCACTCCGCATCAAGCGTACCGATATTTATAACCAGCGCTGAAGCTATCGCGGTCATATCTGCAACTTCGTCCTTTGAATGAGCCATTACCGGAGAAGCGCCAATCGAAAGCATAGCATTGGCTGTGTTGTTCATCACCACGTAGTTGGTGATATTGTGTATCAGGGGAGACTTCTCTCTTACAAGTTTTAGGTCTCTGGCAAGCTTATTTATTTCTATCATAGTAAAATAAAAAAAGCCGTTTCGCAAAGAGCGAAACGGCTGATTAATATATAGTAACACTTTAGTTATCATGCAACTACCGTTTCCCTACGATGTCATTATAACATATCAGGTTCAAGGGTATGTTCTCAGCTCCCGAAAGAGCACCCCTAACAGTGACTTTGCAAACATACTACCTTTTAGCCCAAACTCCAAATCAGTCATAATCATCATTTATAAATATTTCATGATCATCAATTACCAAATGACATTGAACAACATTTTCTCTTTTGCTTTTAACAAATACTTGATTAAAACCGTGTATTGTTTTAAATTGAATAAGGATTCGGCGGAATACATAAATCTTAATAAATACTTATATGGCTTACTCTGAACCATTAATCCTGCTGGTTGACGATAGTCAGGTGAGTATAGATTTTTTGAAGGATATATTGAGGAACTATCGTTTGCTAACAGCTAAAGACGGCATGGAAGCCTTGCGCCTGGCCGGCAGCGAGCCACGGCCCGACTTGATACTTTTGGATGTTGTTATGCCGGGCATCGATGGTTATGAAACATGCCGACGCTTAAAGCAAATGCCAAACTGTGCCGGTGTTCCGATAATATTTTTAACGGCACAAACCGGTGCTGAGCATATTATTAAAGGTTTTGAGGCCGGAGCAGTTGATTATATCCCTAAGCCTTATAATATACCTGAATTATTGGCGCGGGTAAAGAATCAGCTGACCCTGAAGTTGGCCCGCGACCAGAATATTAATCTGATGCAAAAGATTGAGTCGATTAACAGACAGATTGTTGCCGGTATTCGCTATGCGCGCAAAATTCAGAAGGCCAGTCTGCCGCAGCAAGCTTTTATGGAAAAAATCCTGCCTGAGCATTTTATCTTTTTTCAGCCAAAGGAAATTGTGAGTGGAGATTTTTACTGGGTGGGCAAAGTGGGTGAACACCTGGTGGTGATTGTTGCCGATAGCACCGGCCACGGTGTGCCCGGTGCATTTATGAGCATGTTTGGCCTTGCCTTGCTCAACCAAATAGTGGGTGCTCAACAGATTTCCTGCCCTGCAACCATCCTTGACAATCTGCGGGAACAGGTGATAACTAGCTTTAATCAGACTCAGCTTAGCGAGATTAAAGATGGTATGGATATTTCGGTAGTCAGCATTCATACTAAGAGTAAAACTCTTCAATTTGCAGGTGCTTTTAATCCCATGTATTTGGTAAGTGACAGCGAGCTGAAGGTAATTAGCGCTGATAGTATGCCCATCTCCATAGGTGTCAAAGATCGGCCCTATAAGAATAATGTGCTTTCATACAAAGCCGGCGAATGTCTTTATCTTGTTACAGACGGCTTCGCCAGCCAGTTTGGCGGTATCTTTGACAAGAAAATAAAATCATCAGGTTTAAAGAAGTTGATGCTTGAGTATTCTCAACTTCCTATTAGAGAGCAGAAAGACGCTTTTGCTTCATATTTTGAGGAATGGAAAGCAGGTGGAGAGCAGACTGATGATGTCTTGCTTATGGGCTTGAGACTTTAGAACTAAATCAGAAATCAGGCTATGTTTTGAAATTCAAGATTTTAAGCCTGGTAAGACCTAAAACCTTGAACTCTCAATTTCTTTCCGAATCTTTACTCTAAATCGAATTCTGTAGCAGCATCGGGGCCATTCTTCTTAACGGATTCTATGCCGTTGTTCATTCCCGATTCTGAGGCATACATCTGACTGCTACCGATAATTTGGCTGTTTGCAGCCTTCAAATTAAAGAAGTGCTTACCATTTTTTGCTACTTTGCGTTCAAACCTTTCGTCGCTGGGAGAATTCTTTTTTACCGATTCAATCCCGTTCTCACAAGCGGCCTTTGATTTGTATCCTTCACTAGTCAGAATAACCTGACCGTTATCTGCTTTCAAATTGAAATAATACTCATCATTCTTACCTTTTGTAACTACAAACTTTCCCATATCTTTCTTCTTTTAGTTAATAAAAAATTACTATTCTCAAATCTACTGAAAATTTCACAATATCAATCTCTGTGAGAGACGAAATCTTCTTACATGACAAATGAGATAGTTTTAACTAAACTTTAGTGGAAAATTTTAACTTTGTAACTAATGACTAAGCCTTACTAACAATTAATACTCCGCTTTGACGGACCTTAGCTATGAAGAAAAGCATTATTTTACTTTTATCTGTTTTGTTTATCTCATCTTGCCAATTTCTTAAAAAAGAAAAGGTGGTGACCATTGAAGATAAATATTCCATTTCACTTCCGGGCTTTTTAGTTGAAGCCGGAATCACCTTAAACCAAGAAGCTTCTCTGGAGTATATGAATGCTTTTATGGAGTTTTATGTAATGGTTATTGATGAGCCAAAATCCAATATAGAAAAGGTGTTGATTGACTACGAGCTTGCGGATTTATATCTAAATAACCTTAAGGGATATTCGGAATTGATACTGGATGGTTTGAGGCAAGCTGTTATAGTAAGCCAAGAGTCTGATGTTGTTGACACAGTGATCAATGGCTTGCCGGCAAGGCTGCTTACAATAAATGGAACAGTAGAAGGGATAGATATTTTCTATTCACTGGCCTATATTGAGGGAAAAGAAAGATACTATCAGATATTTACCTGGACTTTATCAGAAAAAGAAACGGAATATAGGGACAAAATGAGCAAAATTTTGTATTCATTTAAAGAGCTCTGATTTTTGCCCCTCATTGTTGCAGTCTTGACTATTGCTGATATCCTCTTGCTCAATGGCATTTATGATTCCGGCAACAAAGCCGTTTTGGTCAAATTCGCCCTTTTTAGAAAAGCCTGTCCTCACGATAACAAGGTCTTTCGAGGGAATAATATAAATATACTGGCCATCATGACCGCGACAGCAGTACATGTCTCGCGGTACATCCGGATAATCCGTGCCTGCCTCATTTAGCCAGAAAAACGCGCCATAATCCCCTTTGGAGCCATTAGCTGCCGTGGTAGTATATTCCACCCAGTCTTCCGGCAAAATCTGTTCACCTTGCCACTTGCCTTGGTTCAGATAGAGTAATCCAAAACGGGTATAATCCCGCATAGTGGCGTAGATGTAAGACGAGCCAACGAAGGTGCCTGAGGCATCGACCTCAAAGACAGCACTGCGCATACCTATTTTGTTGAAAAGAGCCTCCCGGGGAAAGGCATAATATGCTGTATCGTTGTTGAGAGCTTTGCGTAGCAGATAACTAACAATGTTGGTGGAGCCCGATGAATACTTGAAAACCTTATCAGGGGCGGACTTAAGAGCTTTTGAGTAAGCATATTTTGCCATGTCGCCTTCCTTGTGGAGCATTTTGTTGACATCTGAGTTATTACCGTAATTCTCGTTCCATGCAAGGCCACTGTTCATGTGCATCAGGTTGTTGATGGTAATATCGCGTCGTTCATCATTTTGCCATTCTTCAATATTCGCCGGCTGAAATATGTCTATTTTTCCTTGTTTATGTAAGATGCCGCATAAGGCATTGGTGACGCTTTTTGCCATCGACCAGCCCAGGAAAAGCTTGTCGGGTCCAAAGCCTTCTGCATACCTTTCGACCAGGGGCTGCCCCTTGTAAGTGACCATAACTGCAAAGGTTCCTTTGTAGGGAATGCGGTCGGCAAAGGCCTGTTCTACTACCTTCTTAAGTATTTTCATGTCAATGCCTTCCGGGATGCTGTCGGCAATCAAGTCGCCCATAGGCCAGGCTATGGTGTCGGGGTTTTCAGGCAAGGCCGTAAGGCTAGGGTAGGGGCGTGACTGAATATCGCTCAGGCTGAAGTCGTTTAGCAATATGCTGCCGTAGCCATTCACGAAGCATGTGTGCGATGTGTGCCCTAGAAAACTGCTTTTAACGGTTTTGCTATGAGCATCAATTTCATTTTTCACGTATTGGATAAAGGAGAACTTCAAATCTCTTGCCTCCATCGACTCCCGGCTTCGATTTGCCAAAAATACTCCCGATGACAAATTTTTAGCGGAATAGCCGCTAATAATGGGAAGCAGGGGTTTTATATAAAGAAAACCACCCAATAATAGGCTTGCCGATAAAAGCAGGATGATATTGCGAAGTCGTTTCATAAGGCTGTTTTTATTTGATACATAAAGATGAAGATAAATATGCTGCAATGGAATTGAAATAAATATATATATTGGCTCGCTCCCGGCAAAAAAATGACGTAACTTTGATATAATTAGTAGGATTAATAAGGGTTTTATGTCGCCGGGCAAGGCCTCACAAGTTCAAAGAGGATATTAATCGTTTTTTAATGGTCAATAGCTTAAAAATGACGGTTTTATTGTGTTAATATTTGTAACTTATTGTTGAGAAGTTCGTTATTATTATAAGGCTTGCAAAGCTGCAAGCCTGAAGAAGAAAAAGTGGCTATAATCTTTAAAAGGATGGAGAGTCCTGCAAAATGTTTGACTAATTAATGGAGGAGCAGATCATGAAAAAGAGAGTAGCGCTATTTGGTATGATTCCGGTTATGCTGTTTGGCGCAACAGTGGAAGCCGGATATGCTCAGGGTGAAGCGGATAATACGATGCCTGCCTATTACAGCTACTCTTACAACGCTCCTGTTGCGATAGATGTAATGAAAAAGGTCGAGCATTGGATGCTGGTTGATTTTTCTATTAAGGATTATGATCATAGCGGATTTATGCTGGAGCAGTGGATGCTTGGAAATGATGTTAGCAAGCAAAATAAAAAGCTGGAGAACTGGATGCTAAATATAGCGCCCGATGTTGATACAGCTGAGATTGAATTGCTGGATTGGATGCTGAACGCGGAGCTTGATACATTACAGCCCGAATTAAATGCTATTAATGAGAGCTTTGATGAGCTTGAAGATTGGATGCTTAAGGCAGAACAGGAGGCAGAACCAGGCCTTATCGATGCGGTCTTGAAAGTGATGAACTGGATGTTTAACGGTAGTTTTTCTGAAAACGAGGAGGTGAACGATGTCGAATCGTGGATGGTAGATGGGTTCTGAGTTTTAATTATGATTAAAAAAGAAGGGGCGCGAGCCCCTTCTTTTATTATACCAGGTCACATGCTTCGGCAGGCATCCAGTGCTTATCTTTTCCTTTCCATTTCACATTGCAGCCAATAGGGTTTGTAGCCGTTATGTGATGCGGGTTGCCTTTAGTTACAGCTTCAAGCACGATATCAAGAGTGTTTTCCGCCATTTTAGAAATGTCGCGCGGCGAATCTACGCCTCGTCCGGTATATACCAGTTCTCTTTCCTCGTTGAAAACATAAAAATGAGGAGTGCGAAGCGCCCCGTAGGCTAGTGCCACTTCCTGCGTTTTATCGTGAAGATAAAGCCAGGGGAATTTATGCTCGTTCATTCGTTTCACCATGTTGGGAAAACTGTCCTCTTCATTTGTCTTTTCGCTGTTGGAGTTTATACCAACGAAGCGCACGTCTCGTTCTGCAAATTTCTCGGCAGTTATCGCGGTTAGCTCGTCCGAACCGATAACGTAAGGACAGTGATTGCAAGTAAAGAAAATCACCAGCCATTTATTGTTGAAATCGCTAAGCGCATAACTTTTACCATCAGTTGCCGGAAGATTGAAATCCGGCGCTTTTTGACCAATTTCTAGGGTAAATGCCATAGGATGTTTTTTAAAAGTTAATATGCTACAATTTTTAAACAAGTAAAGGGAAAAAAAGTTTGTGACTCTTTAATGGTTTTTGCTTAAGCTCAGCAAACTTTTCCATAGTGATTAATTGCTAACTTTGTTTGCGCTTAACTATGCTTTTTTGCTATGTCTAAAAGAATAATACTACTTACTAATTTAGGGTCGCCCGACTCGCTGAAACTTACTGATGTACGCAGATACCTGAACGAATTTCTAATGGACAAGAGGGTCATCGATCTTCCCTTCTTAGCCCGTTTTATCCTGGTCAGAGGGATTATTACACCCTTTAGGGCTCCGCGAAGCGCTGCTAAATACAAAAAGATTTGGACAGAAAAGGGCTCTCCCTTGATTCTTATTGCAAAGCAACTGGCAGAGAAAGTTTCTGCCTTATCGGGATTGCCGGTTTATGTTTCTATGCGATATGGAAATCCCACACCGGATTCCGTTCTTAAAAAAATTGCTGCCTTACACCCTGATGCCGAAGAGCTGATACTATTCCCTTTATATCCTCATTACGCCATGAGTAGTTATGAAACGGCTGTTGAACATGTTAAAGATAGCTTTAAAAAGGGCTATTTTGGATTCAAACTTAAGGTAATTCCGCCCTATTATGATGATAGGGCTTATATAGGCGCTCTTGCATCGTCTGTTGAAAGCTATTTGAAAAACGGGACTCACGACCATTTGCTATTCAGCTATCATGGCATCCCTGAACGACATATTTTAAAAAGTGATCGCGACGCGGGGCATTGCCTGAAAAGCCCCAATTGTTGCAGTGTTTATTCACCTTCCCATGAAAATTGCTATCGGCATCAGGTACTTGAAACCACTCGTCTGCTGGCTGAAAGACTGCGCTTGCCGCAAGACTTTTACTCCATATCGTTTCAGTCGCGCCTTGGGAGGGACAAATGGCTGGGGCCATCAACCTCTGAAGTGCTCTCGCAGCTTCCGGCGCATGGCGTAAAAAACCTTCTGGTAGTTTGCCCTGCTTTTGTGAGCGATTGCCTCGAAACTCTCGAAGAAATTGATATGGAAGGGCGAGAAACTTTTCTTCAGGCCGGTGGAGTGCTCTACAACACTGTCCCCTGTCTTAACAGCAGCGATCTGTGGGCGGAGGCAGTTGTGAAAATGGTGACTTCGATTCCATAAAGACCTGTGCCGCATGCTAAGCATCCGGAAAGCCCTGAGCAGCTGTTTAAAATATCAAGACTAGTGCATTCAATACAACAAAAAGCAGTATGCTAAGTGAAAGGTTGCGCAACTCGCCATCAAGCTTTGATGGCTCACGGGTTTTAAAGCTGCGAACGATATTTCTGATAAAAAGCGGAAGTGCGAGCAAGGACGGCCACAGGAGCATAGTCCGTGATGTCAGGATAGCATAAATAAGAAAGAGTAGCCACCCATCAGCCAATAGTGCCGCGTGATACCACAAGGCCTTGTTGCGACCCATCCTTACCACCATAGTTATTTTGCCGCTTTTACGATCCGATTCTATATCACGGATATTATTAAGGTTTAAGACCCCTGTGCTAAATAGTCCTATACTACTTGCCGGGAGCAGTACTTCCCATTGCCAGGTGTTAGTATGCAGAAAATAAGAGCCTGCAACTCCCACAATTCCGAAAAATAAAAAGACGTATATGTCGCCCAGTCCACGATAGCCATAGGGATTTTTGCCTGCCGTATAGCGAATTGCAGCCGCTATTGCAGCCAAACCAAGCAGGAAGAAAGCTAACAGCTTCCAATAGTCAGTATCAAAGGCTTTGGCAAGCAAAGTCAGTCCTGATATTAGAGCAAGGGTCACCAATATTATTATGGCTTTCTTCATCTGCCCCAGAGAAATAGCCCCGCTTTGGATCATGCGTTGAGGCCCGACCCGCGTTTCATTATCTGCCCCTGACAAGGCGTCGCCATAGTCGTTGGCCAGATTCGAGAGTATTTGAAGGAAGAGGGTGGTCAGAGCAGCCCACAACAGGACTTCTGCCCGGAAAGCTCCGTCCCATGCGGCTACGATGCTTCCCATTAATATGGTGGATAGTGCAAGCGGCAAGGTGCGCAAGCGAAGAGATACCACCCAGGCTTTTATGTTTTTCATGGCTAATAATTATATCTTATCCCGGAAGTTGGTAATATATACCGACGCCTGGTCCTAAGGGGATTTCTAATAATATCCAGGCAATAAGGAAAAGCGTCCAGCCAATAAAGAAGATGATGGAATAGGGAAGCATAGTCGCGATAATGGTTCCCAGTCCCGCGTTTTTATCATACTTCTGGAAATAGGCAATGATAAGAGCGAAATAGCTCATCATAGGAGAAATAATATTGGTAACTGAATCGCCTACGCGGTAAACAGCCTGTGACAGTTCGGGTGAATAACCCAAAAGCATAAATATCGGAATAAAAACGGGTGCCAGAAGTGCCCATTTTGCCGAGGCGCTACCCATAATCAAATTTACGGAAGCTGAAAACAGAACAAACAGTATCATTAGAGGTATCAGCCCAAGATTGGAAGCGATAAGAGCATCGGCTCCGTTTACGGCCATAATTATACCCAGATTACTCCACTTGAAATAGGCAACAAATTGGGCCGCGAAAAACACAAGTACAATATAGGCTGCAAGGGTCTTAAGGCTATCGGCCATGCCATTGGCAACGTCAGTGTCGTTTTTAAACTTGCCCACTACAACTCCATAAACTATCCCGGCGCTTGCGGCAATCAGGAAGAGAAAGGTTATAATGCCTTTAATAAGGGGCGAAGAAAGAATGCCGCCGTCGGTGCCGCGCAGTACGCCATTTTCAGGCAGTATGCCGATTAGTATTATAACAAGCCATATCAAAAATACAACAAAGCTCCGTTTCAGTCCTTTTTTCTCTATTGCCGACAAGGGTTCAATGCTTTCCTGATAATACTCGCCTTTGTAAGCCCCAAAACGGGGCTGAATAATTTTTTCAGTAACCCAGGTTCCCAATATGGCAATAAGGAAGGTTGAAGCAACCATAAAATAGTAGTTGGCCGTTGGGTTGACCCGATAAGAGGGGTCAAGTATATGGGCTGCCTCCTCTGAAAGACCTGCCAGCAAGGGGTCGATAGTGCCAAGTATGAGGTTGGCGCTGAAGCCTCCCGAAACGCCCGCGAAGGCAGCGGCCATTCCTACAACGGGGTGACGGCCAAGGGCCTGAAATATTATTCCTGCCAGGGGTATAAGCAAGACGTAACCTATATCGCTGGCTACATTTGACAAGATACCGGTAAATACCACTACAAAAGTAATGATGTTCTTAGGCGATTTTATAACAATAATTCTGATTATGGCGCCAATCAAGCCGCTGCTTTCGGCTATGCCTATACCTAGCATGGCAACCAGCACGATACCTAAGGGTGCAAACTCGGTAAAGTTTGTTACCATCTTGTTGATTATCATGCCAATGCCTTCTTTGGAGAAGAGGTTGACTGTCTTGATTACTTCGCCGGTGGCAGGATGAACAGCTTCCCAGCCCAGCCATGAGCCAACAGCCGATAAAACCAGAATCAAAAGGGCGAACAGGGCAAATAGGGTGGCCGGATTAGGTAGGGCGTTACCCCCTTTTTCAAGAATATTAAGAAATAAATCTATATAGTTCTTCTTCTTTTTTGTAGCTGTTTCCATCCCGTGTTAATTAGCAGTTGCAAAAAATGATAGCGGATTATTTTAGGGATAGGGGAAGGCCACAAAAATAGAAAAAATCTTATTGTGCGTAATACTCTTCGCGCAAAGCTGCAATGTTCGCGTCGTTTACATAGTCGTCGTAGCTCATTAGTTTGTCAATGATGCCCTTAGGAGTAATCTCTATAATCCGGTTACAAACAGTATTGATAAACTCGTGGTCATGCGAGCTCATAAGTATATTTCCCGGAAAATTAATCAGGGTGTTATTGAAGGCCTGAATAGTCTCCAGATCCAGGTGGTTTGTGGGATTATCCAACAATAACACGTTAGCATTACGAAGCATCATCTTTGAAATCATACAACGCATCTTCTCACCACCCGACAAAACATTTACCCGCTTGAATATATCTTCGCCCGAGAAGAGCATTTTTCCAAGGTAGCCTCTTAAAAAGGACTCGCTGGTATCTTCCGAAAACATGCTGAGCCACTCAACGAGAGTTTGCCGGCCTTCGAAATACCGGCTGTTTTCCATAGGCAGATAAGCTGTGGTAATGGTTACTCCCCATGTGTAGTGGCCTGTATCGGGTTTGATTTCCCCGTTAAGAATCTCGAAAAGGGCAGTGGTTGCCAGTGGGTTACGCGACAAAAACACCACTTTTTCATCTTTCTCTATGGTAAAACTTAGGTCTTTCAGTAGCTGCGTGCCATCGTCACCTCGTTTGCTAATACCGGAGACATTTAATATGGAGTTTCCGGTTTCACGCTCAGGCGTGAAAATAATGCCCGGATAACGTCGGGTTGAAGGTTGTATATCTTCAATATTGAGCTTCTCCAGCATCTTACGGCGACTGGTAGCCTGGCGTGACTTGGCCACGTTGGCACTAAAGCGTTGGATAAATTCAAGAAGTTCTTTCTTTTTTTCTTCGGCCTTTTTGTTTTGTGCTGATTGTTGACGTAAAGCTAACTGGCTGCTTTGATACCAGAAAGAGTAGTTGCCCGCGAAGAGCTGAATCTTGCCGTAGTCGATGTCAACAATATGAGTACAGATAGTGTCCAGAAAGTGACGGTCGTGCGAAACGATCAGTAAAGTGGTGTCAAGGTTGGCAAGATAGTTCTCCAGCCAGCGTACTGTTTCCAAATCAAGGTCGTTGGTGGGTTCATCAAGAAGCAGATTGTCGGGCTTTCCGAAAAGTGCCTGTGCCAGCAGCACTTTCACTTTTTCCTTACCGTTCAGGTCAGCCATCTTTTTGCCGTGCAAAGCTTCTTTTATTCCCAGTCCGCTTAGCAGCATGGCGGCATCGCTTTCAGCGTTCCAGCCATCCATTTCGGCAAAGCGCTCTTCCAGTTCCGATGCCCTGATTCCATCCTCATCCGAGAAGTCTGATTTGGCGTAAAGGGCATCTTTTTCCTTGCTTATTTGCCACAGTTTTTGGTGACCCATCAGTACTGTGCTTAGCACCTCGTATTCATCAAACGCATGGTGGTTCTGACTTAGAACGGACAGGCGTTCTCCGGGGGCTATTTCTACCGAACCCCTTGTTGAGTCCAAATCACCGCTGATAAGACGCAGAAATGTTGATTTTCCCGCACCGTTAGCGCCAATGATGCCATAGCAGTTGCCCGGTGTAAACTTCAGGTTAACATCCTGAAAAAGGAATTTTTTACCAAATTGTATTGCAAGATTTGATACAGTGATCATATATTAAATGGATTTATTCTTTAATAGAGTAATAGCTCCGAACACGCGCATTTTTTCCTAAATGGGGCGCAAAGATAGCTATAATAATCACTTAAAGCCAGAGCGGCATGTTAAGGAATGTGAATGAGGAACGCGGCAGGCTATGACTTAGGCAGGATGGTGGACGGTGGACGGTGGAAGGTGGATGGTGGATGGTGGAAGGTGGATGGTGGATGGTGGACGGTGGAAGGTGTAGGGTGGAAGGTGGAAGGTGGAAAGTAGCAAGATAGCAATTTGGCATGTTAGCAGAAAGCCACACGAAAGATTCGTGCGGCAGCGGTGCTTTAGCATTTTTTAAGCCCGAAGGGCTGGTAATATTATAGAAAATAATTAGTTGCTGGAGGACAAACCCGGAACGGGTGACATTATTATAGCGACAGCAAATTAGCAGCTTAGCGTATTAGCAAGATAGCAAGACAGCATTTAGCATTTTAACTTATAGTGGGAAGGAAGCTTAAAGCTTGAAGGAGGTATTTTAACAAGCAGAGAAGCAAGACATTGCTTCTCTGTTTGCTTATTATGTAGTCCTTACAGTTCGCTGAATAATTTGAGGTCAATATATTCACCCATTAGCTTATAGCCTTTTTCGTTGGGGTGCAGATAATCGCCAGTATGTATGCCCACTTGCATAATTCGTGGAAATTCAGGGGTTTGAGTAGCTAAATCAAAGTCAATTACTGCATCAAAGCTCTTGCTGTTTCTTATCCAGTCGTTTACTTTCAAGCGTGCTTCTTCCCTGAAGGGGGCATAATAAAAAGACTCACCAAAGGGCAGGATGGTACAGCCATACACTTTAATACCTGCTGCATGGGCATCTTCAATCATTGATGAGAAGGCTGCTATCAAGTCATCGGCTACAGTCATGGCTGCTGTGCTGTCTGGAGTCTGACCAATATCATTGACTCCTATCAATATTATAAGCCATTTAACTCCCTGTTGGTCAATCACATCTCTTTGAAAACGATCTAGTGCCGATTCGCCAAGGCAGGGCTTAAGCACGCAATTGCCGCCGACACCGTGATTCAGAACAGAAATATTAGCAGTCGCTTCGTTATTGGCAAGTCGTTGGGCAAGGATATCAGGCCAACGATTCTGTTTGTTGGTACCTGAGCCTCTGCCGTCGGTAATTGAATTGCCCAGCGTAACGATGGCAGCTGCCGTTTCAGGGGCTTTAACATCAATAGCGTTGATAAGATACCAGTGGTCGGTCTCGACAAAGTCGTCAAATCCTGCATCTTTGACGCTATTATTTGTTGTAAGATAGGATGTGGTGCGCGAGCCGGGATGACCGGTTATATTATCAGGGGTATTGCCAAACGATATAGTTATGGCAAGCTCTGAAAGTGGCTCAAGCTTGAAGGCTACCGGGTCGGAGATTATTTCTTCTCCGGCGGCTATGCTAATTGTCCTTTCGCCTCCAAAACTAAGAGGGGTATTTGTTGTTGAGTCCGTTGTGTGACTGCCGCTTGACAGGGCTATCATAACTTCGTTAAGCTCAACGGAGTCGTCGCTGAACAGGTTAGATAGCTTTAACCTTAAGCTGTCGCCCCCGATTGAAGTACGAACTATTTGCCTGAGTGTATTGTTTGTAAGTCCCGGTTCGGGAGGCATATTGTGTGGTTCTACAAGCTGTTGTGAAGAGGCCCAGGTGCCCACCCATTTGGTGGCCTCAGACTTAGGGCTACAACCCGGACTTAGGATAAGAAGGGCTGCAATTAGCGGTAAGCTGATTTTGAAGCAAGAAGTTTTTACAGACATAATGATTGTTTTTTTCTGTTTGAAATTTATGAGTAAAAACAAATATAGTACAAAAGGGCTTACTATTAAAAGGCTTTTTTCATTTATCACACGATGAATATGAGCCGGAAGATGCCTTAGGCGCTTTATTGAGCCTCAGAATTAAGCCTGCTCTTTAATCTTATTTTTTGCGCCAGTGACTTACAAACCTTTTAAGTTCATACAAACCTATTGAGCCTGAATATATTCCTCCGCCACCTCCGGCATCATAAACGCGAACCGCGATGGTATTAACGCGTCCGGGAATCAAATCTTCTTCATTCAGGTAGTAATAGCGTTCTTTATTGTAGCTGCCATCCATTTGAATTTGGTAGGACTTGGAATTTTTTTTGCCTGTGGATGCTACAAATTTGCCGTTTATATAGACTTCATCAATATCGTCAATCTTGCCCAGCGACAGAACATAGCGCTTGCCGGCAGCTTGCTTGGCTACGGTAAAATCTTTTCTATACCAGGCGAAACCGTCATAATCGCCGGCAAAATTATCTTCCCAATAGCCCGGAACGGGAATGCTTTCCCAATCATCGTCAGCCAACTTGCTCTCGGCCCACGCTAAGTTATCACCGGTTTTGAATTTCCACTCGCCTTCAAGGTCTATATCAGGCGCAAAGTCCCTGTGGCGGATATACAGACCCACCGTTCCATTAATAATGCCGCCATCCATCATGCTGTCATACACTCTTACGGCAATTACGTTGGCTTTGTCATATCTGATAAGCTCCGGCGGAATGTTGTATCTCCGTTCGGTCGAGTAGGCTGTCGAAAGGTTGGGAGGGAAGCTTCCTTTGCGACCTATTCTTACTCCGTTAAAGTAGGTTTCATCCACGTCGTCGATGTAGCCTAAAAATAGCGTAAGTGAAGCATCCTTATAATTACTGCTTATTACTACTTTTTTACGATACCATGCATAGCCGTCATAACCGTGAAAGCCCTGATTCTCCCATGTAGAGGGAACCATTAGCTGTTCCCAGTCCGTATCCTTGTATTCTGTCAAGGCGCGTTGCATATCATCTCCAATCATAAAACTCCACTTTCCACTCAGGTCTATGATTTTCTCATACTTATTGCCCATGACGCTTGTGCTTAGGCTTATAAGCATACATGCCAGTATGTAAGGTAGTTTTCTCATTTTTTTATAACTTAATATTCTGAGCCAAATACTCTAGTCGATTCTGAAGGGTCTTACAAATGGAGGTGAGGATGAAAATCTATATTCCTCTACGTACTCTTTATAGTTTTCCTTTGTCATAATCCCGACAGGACCTTCAAATATTCCTCCATTCATTCCTAAATCCTCAACCATAACAACTAAGATATTGGCTTCGTCATATTTCAATAATCCGGATGGTATTTTGTATGCACGTCTTATTTGCCAGTCACCATTAAACCTGTTGCCTAAAGGGGTTCTGTACATATCCTCAGTGCGACCGATCAGCTTCCCATTTAGGTAAACACGGTCTTTATCATCGATTTTTCCAAGTACCAGATAGAGATCCTCACTGCCGGCCTGAAAACTCGGAACGAAGCTCTTTCTATATGAGGCTGTTCCGTCATAGTCATTGAAACCCTGACTTTCCCAGGTGGCGGGAACAAAGATCTCATCCCATTTACTGTCGTCGTAGGCATAATCCGTATAGCGACGATTAAAATCAAACTTTATCCGCCACTTGCCCGAAAGATTCTGGCTAAGAAGAACCTCGTTGTGGTAGTAACCAATCATAAGCGGCCCCGACACTATGCCCCCTTCGCCTTCGTTATCATAAACCCTGACAGCTAGCAGGTTGTCGGCATTGAAGCGGATAAGACTTTTGGGTATGGGATAAACTACCTGACGGTCGTAGGCAGTTTGGTAATCGGGCGGAAAGCTTCCCATTTGCCCGATCATCACACCATTGAAATAGAGCTCGTTAACATCATCTATCCTGCCTAAGGAGATATAGATGAAGTCGCTTGCCTGGGTGGAAGGGATTTGCACCTCTTTACGATACCATGCGTAGCTGTTGTATCCTATATATCCCCAATCCTGCCATGAGCCCGGCGCGGCTATGCTGTCCCATTGGCTGTCATCAAAGGCTTCTGCTGCCCAGCTTTGGTCATCGCCAATATTGAATTTCCAATAACCATCAATTGTAAGCAGAGGTTCAAGGTCCGACAAGGTTGATTCGGAGGAGATTGTAATACTGCAACTGTTGTGTGCTGTGCCAATAAGCAGCAAGGAAGCTAAAAGTAGGAATGTTTTCATGGTTCAATCTTTAATTTTATATAAGCTGTTTCCGAATCAAAGTTAGCTTATAGGAAAGCAAATAAGGTCGTAAACTTGTGACGACTTGTCATAAGTTGTCACAAGGGATCTATTAATTTATACCCAATACCATGCACAGTAAGTATCACTTTAGGATCGTTTGGGTCGTTCTCAATCTTTTGTCGAAGCTTAACAATAAAATTGTCTATAGTACGTGAGGTGGGCTGGTAATTATCCCCCCAAATTGAGTCAAGCAAATTGTCGCGATCAACCGTCTCATTCTTATGTGCATAGAGATAATGCAGAATTTCAAACTCTTTATGCGAAAGCTTGACGTCTTCGCCTTTTATATTTGCCGTATATCCTGCAAAATTCACCGATAGATTTCCAATTTGTTGTATCCTATGCTCATCTTTTAGCTCTTCGGCGCCGGTTCTGCGCAGGATGGCTCTTACACGTGCCAGAAGCTCCCTTAGACTAAAGGGCTTGGTGATATAATCGTCGGCCCCAAACTCCAGTCCTAGTACTTTATCTATCTCTTCCGACTTTGCGGTGAGCATTATTATTGCTGTTTTCAGTCCTTTAGAACGGGCTGATTTGCAAATATCAAAACCTGACATTTCGGGCAGCATCACATCCAGAATGGCAAGGTGATATTGATTGGAAAGTAGTTTTTTTAGTCCTTCGCTGCCTGTAGTGGCTGTATCCACGAGGTAGCCTTCATATTCGAGATTATCCTTCAAGCCCTGGAGCATCGGGAGTTCATCTTCAACAATTAAAATATTAGCCATTTGTCAGCTGTTTTTTGATTTGGGGATCGTCGGGAAATATAATCTGAATGTCGATCCGGCCTCCGGTTTGCTCTGAAGGCTAACTTTTCCCTTATGTGATTTAACTATCTCGCAAACAAGCGACAGACCAAGGCCTGTACCTTTTACTTCATTGGCCAGATTGTTACGGCTAACCCTATAAAACTTATCGAAAATAAGTTTTTGGTCTTTTCGGGCTATCCCGATGCCATAATCTTTTACTTCCACATAGCACATTTTTTTATCCACTCCTGTGCTTATCTCAATTTTTTTGTTGTCTCTGCTGTATTTTACTGCATTATCAATCAGATTGATAAGCGCCTCAGCAATCGCCTGCTTGTCACCCAAAATCCGGGGGAGCGTTTCGCTGGGTTCAAAACTTACATCACAGTGATTATTCTTAAAGTGAGATTCGTAGTTTTCTATTATTTGGGTGCATATATCATTAAGCCTGCATACCTCAAACTTGTATTTTCGTTTGCCGCTCTCCAGTTGCGAGAAGTTCAATATATTGTCTATCATTCCGTTTAGGCGCTCTGATTCTGCGCTGATGGTTCGGTAATAGCCTTTGATTTTTTCTTCGGAAGAGATTCTTCCCATTTCAAGCGTTTCAGCATACATGCTAATTAAGGCAAGCGGGGTGCGTATTTCGTGCGATACATTTGAAATAAACTCCGATTTGATTTGGGCAAGTTTTATTTCTTTCTTAACACTGGAATAAAGAAACCAGATGCCCGCTATTAGTATAAGAAGCACTGCCCCTAAGAGCAGCATGCCTTCTTTCACTTTTTTAGATGCCAAATCTGTGATAGTATCCTGTTTGAGAGTTATTCCAATCTTTACGGTCGGGAAAAGCCACATCTCACCTTCCTGATCGTATCTTGTTGCCCCCGAAGCCTGGCCGCTGGCCCTCAGTAGTATAGTCCCCGATGGGACGTACAATAATTCAATAAGGAAATTATCTCTGGCAATGGCCTGTATCCGCGGGTTGATATGATGCTGAAGAAACTGTTGCAGTTCCAACTCAATGATGCATACAAGGTTTTCGTTATCAGCTCCTTTGCAAATAAAGAGCATAGCAATACTGTTAGTGGGCGTGGGGTAAGAAATAAATTTCCTGTAGTTATTATCGAAATATGAATTTAGCTGCTCTATGGCTTCCTTTTCGCTAGCTATAATATTGCCAAGAGCCGTATCATTTGCAGCTTCGGGGGAGCTTCTATACACTGTCTTTCCTCCTCCGTCCGGGGAGCTCAGATAAATAGCCCGTATTGATGCGTTTTCCTTGCTAAGCCTGTTGATAATAGCAGTATCTGAGGGATGCATCAGCCACAAATCAATGCGTGAGGCCCAGTTTGAAGCTATATCCCCGGTGTAGTAGTTTATGGAAGTAATCACTGTCTCCAGCTGCTCTTTATAAACAGTGCTGATGTGTTCCTCGTTTTCATTTATCCTCGTGTATTCATAAACGATGGCGATGACAACAGGGAACAACAACAGCACAGTAAGTCCGGTTAAAATTTTTCTCAGCGCTTGCTTCATCAGATAGAACAGAATATTTGCATAAAAATATAATAACTATTTATATTTCATAAGCCATTGAACCGGAATGTTTGCATATTTAAGCTTAAGCTATTTGCCTTATTCGCAGTCAGCACACTACCTGACGCTTGTCAGCTCTGCTTTTGCCGCCTCGAAGCCTTCTTTGTAGCTCTCGTTAACAAGAGCCCTGAGTTCTTGTATTCCCGGATTCTTTTGAAGTGCGATGCAGTCATCCTTCGAATAAAGGTAGAAATATGCATCAAAGGTGCTGCTTACCGGGTTGAACTTTTCGTGTCTGTAAACTGCAATCTTGTTACGGTAAGCTACAAGTTCCATCATTTCGGATTTGCCTGTGGCTTCGTTGTTAATGTAAACAGGCATTTTTTCCCACATCCTGCCGTCCCTGGCATACTTTATAAGGTCGCCGGTTTTAAAACTGAGCTTTTCTCCGTCCATAGTGCGGCAGATAGCCTTGGCATTACCTACCCGCAGGTTTTCACAAAAGACAGTGTCCTTGTCGGTCACAACGAAATCAGTTTTAAAGGCTTGGCCATTCATTAAATGGTTCATTAATAACAGGGCTGCGATAATCATTGTTGTTCTCATTTCTTTCAAATTTTTATTAAACAATAGTTGATAAATATTATGAAGCAAATGTATGGTGCATAATGTATTAGCTTGTCATACGCATTTAATACGATGTCATAAATTGTCACCACTTTGTAAAAATTTTTTCTTTTTTTGTGCCTTGACTTGCATGTATGATTTTTATCACTACTTTTGCATTGTTAATGACGATATGATGAGAACATACTCTTATTTTTATTACTTCTTTTTTTTCTTTTTTGGTTTCTTTAGCCAAAGGGGTTGGGTTATGTGTTTGCCTAAAAGAAGTGAAGTTTAGGAGTTACAAATAAAAAATAATCCCGCCCCTGTTAAACAGGAGCGGGATTTTTTTTGCAGTCAATTTAGCTTTATTATAATAAAATAAATATGAGTCAGCAAACTGTAAAAGTAGCTATTCAGGGTTGGCCGGGAGCTAACCACGATATCGCAGCCCGTGCTTATTTCAGCGACAAAGAAGTAATTCTTGAACCATGTATGACGTTTTTTGAGCTTTTTCAAAAACTTGCCGCTGATTCCTCGATGATTGGAATGGTGGCTATCGAAAATACTTTGGTCGGAAGCCTGCTCTCCAACTATACTCTTCTTAAGGATTCGGGTATGGCGGTTTTGGGCGAACACAGACTGAGGATCAGGCACCAATTGATGGCTCTGCCCGGTCAGACGATTGAAGATATCAGGGAAGTTCACTCACATCCCATGGCCCTGGCGCAGTGCGAACACTTTCTGCGGACATATCCTCATATCCGGCTTATTGAATCGGAGGATACGGCATTGAGTGCTAAACTAATAAGTGAGAACGAAAGTAAAGGGGTGGCCGCGATAGCCTCTTCGCTTGCTGCCAAAATGTATAATCTCAATATTATTGCCAGAGATATTGAAACTAACAAGCATAATTACACCCGCTTTTTAGTCGTCGGACGCGAAGATGAGTTGGATTATACACGTCGCCTGTCGCAGGGGAAAATTAATAAATCGGCGCTGGTATTCGCGCTTCCCCACGAGGAAGGAAGCCTCTCAAAGATTCTTACTATTCTGGCTTTCTATAATATTAACCTTACTAAGATTCAGTCGCTTCCCATTATAGGGCAGGAGTGGGAGTATCTCTTTTATATTGATGTCTTGTTTAATGATTATCAACGCTACCGTCAGTCTTTAGATGCTATTCGTCCCCTAACGCGACAATTACGTGAGTTGGGTGAGTTTGAAGCTGCCGATACCCTCTACGAGACTAACGGAGGAGCTAAGGTGGAAAAAGTTGAAACCGGGCACTAGCCTGCAAACAGATAAATATTATGATTAAACCGGCAGATAGAATTAATAGTGTTGAGGAATACTACTTTTCAGTTAAGCTGAAACAAATTGATAAGATGCGTGCCCGGGGAAAGGATGTTATCAACCTTGGCATTGGAAGCCCCGACAGAGCACCCGCTCCGGAAGTGATAGAAACCCTTAACGCGGCAGCTAAACAGGATAATGTACATGGCTATCAGAGCTATATTGGGATTCCTGCTCTACGCAATGGCTTTGCAGCCTGGTATAAACGTAGTTATAATGTTGAGCTTGATGCTGAATCTGAGGTCTTGCCGCTTATGGGCTCAAAGGAGGGTATTATGCATATATCCATGGCTTTCCTTAATCCCGGCGATGAGGTCCTGGTTCCCAATCCGGGCTATCCGACCTACAATGCTGTTACAAATCTTGTAGGAGCCAAAGCTCGCTTTTATGAGCTTAAGGAGTCAAATTCCTGGCAGCCCGACCTTGCTGCCATCGAGAGGGAGGATTTGTCGAAGGTGAAGCTTATGTGGCTTAATTATCCCAATATGCCCACCGGAGCGCCTGCCGACAGGGCTGTGATGGAGCGGGTTATTGCTTTTGGCAAAAAGCATAATATCGTGATTTGTAATGATAATCCCTATAGTTTTATTTTGAACCCTGAACCAAGCAGCATTTTGTCTGTTGAAGGAGCTAAGGATATAGCTATTGAGCTTAACTCGCTCAGCAAATCCCACAATATGGCAGGCTGGCGTATTGGTATGGCTGCCTCAAATAAAGAATTTATCTCTTATGTGCTTAGAGTGAAGAGTAATATGGACTCGGGTATGTTTCGTCCTCTTCAGGAGGCAGCGGCCAAGGCTCTTGACTGCGACCCTTCCTGGTATGAGCAGGTGAATAAAGTTTATGCACAACGCCGTAGTTTAGTCTTTGAATTGATGGAAATTTTAGGATGCAGCTATGATGCTAAGCAAGTGGGACTCTTTGTTTGGGGACGGATTCCTTCGAAATATGCCAGGGGGCAGGAACTTAGCGATTTGCTTTTAGAAAAAGCTGATGTTTTTATTACGCCCGGGTTTATTTTTGGCAGTATGGGCGAGCAATATATCCGAATTTCTTTGTGTACTACCTTAGAACGTTTGTCTGAATCAATTTCCAGAATAAAACAAATTAGTAATATTTAATAACCATGACACATTTAAAAATAGAAGCCTTAAATTTCCCGGGAGTTGAACAAAAACGCCCTATGATTATAGCCGGCCCCTGTAGTGCCGAGACTGAAGAACAAACTCTTTCAACAGCCCGCTTGCTCTCAGCCATAGGGGTGAAACTGTTTAGAGCAGGTATATGGAAGCCGCGCACGCGCCCCGGAGCCTTCGAGGGTGTTGGCTCAATTGGTCTGCCCTGGTTGAGAAGGGTGAAAGAGGAAACAGGAATGTATATTGGCGTGGAAGTGGCTACCGCTCATCACGTGCACGAAGCTATTAAGCATGGAGTGGATATGATGTGGATAGGTGCCCGCACTTCTGCCAACCCTTTTGCTGTTCAGGAAGTGGCAGATGCCTTGAAAGGGATTAATATCCCGGTTCTGGTTAAGAATCCCGTGAATCCGGATTTGGACCTTTGGATAGGGGCGCTGGAACGCATAAATAACGCGGGTATAACACGACTTGCTGCTATTCACCGCGGCTTTAGCACTTATGATAAGTCGGAATTCCGAAACCATCCGCAATGGCAGATTCCTATCGAGCTTCGCCGCCGCATTCCGGAGCTTCCTATTATTACCGACCCAAGCCATATCGGTGGCAAACGTTCGCTGATTGCAGAAATTAGTCAGGAGGCAATGGACCTTAACTTCGACGGATTGATAATTGAAACACATTGCAATCCCGACAAGGCATGGAGTGATGCCTCGCAGCAGGTCACACCCGAGGCCTTGAAAAAAATTCTTGACGAGCTGGTGCTGCGTCGTCCAAAAATTGGAGATACTCCTCGTAATACCCTCGATGAGTTGCGTAAAACCATTGATAAACTTGATAATGACCTGCTCGATGTGCTCAAGGAGCGTATGAAGATTTCGGAGGCCATAGGTAAGTATAAATATGAGAATAATATCACCATCCTCCAGGCAAGAAGGTATGACGAGATTATGAACGACCGTAAGGCGAGGGCGCTTTCCCGGGGCCTGGATGCCGACTTTGTAACAGAAATATTTGAGGCTATTCACGAAGAGTCTATCAGTCGTCAAAGTGCTATTATGAACAGGGAACTAAAGAACAAGGAAGAGAAATAACGAATAAATCCTGAAAAGATGAGAATATGCGTACTTGGCGCCGGAAAAATGGGCACATGGCTGACCGATGCCTTATGTTTGCAACACGAAGTGGCGGTCTTCGACCCCAATAGGGAGCGCCTGAGGTATGTTTTTAACACTCAGAGGCTTACTTCTTTTGAAGAGATAAGTGCTTTTGCCCCGGAATTGCTTGTTAATTGTGTTACTCTACAATATACAATCCAGTCGTTTAAGGATGTATTACCTTATATTCCCGAAAATTGCATCCTCTCCGACATAGCATCAGTTAAGACGGGATTCTTCGATTACTACAAAAGTACCGGACGCCGCTTTGTCTCCACTCACCCTATGTTTGGACCAACCTTCGCCAACCTCAAGGATCTGAGCGCCCACCATGCTATTATTATTACTGAATCCGATCATCTCGGAAAGGCTTTTTTTAAAGACTTTTTCGGCTCCCTGGGATTGAATATTCATCAATATTCCTTTGAAGAGCATGATGAGACTATTGCATATTCGCTGTCTATTCCCTTTTCATCCACCTTGGTGTTTGCGGCCTGCATGAAGAAGCAGGATGCGCCGGGCACAACCTTTAAAAAACACATGGATATCGCCAAAGGCTTGTTGTCGGAAGATGATTATCTGCTTACCGAGATACTATTTAATCCATATACTGCAGGACAAGTGGAGAAAATACGCAAAGAACTCAAAGACCTGCTCGATTTAATAAAATCACATGACACAGAAGGCTTGCAACAATTCATTAATCGCGTCCGCAAGAATGTAGAAGGGTAGGAGGGGCATGAGTTATGAGTTATGGGTGATTAGTGATTAGTGATTAGTGATAGTTATGAGTGATGGGTTTCGCCGCTGCCGCACGAATCTTTCGTGTGGCTTGAAGCTAAATTGCTAAACGCTAAATTGCTAACCTGCTAATAACTTCCTTCCTCTTTTATAGTGAGCCTTGCCAGGTAATCGTAGTGCGGGCCGTCGGCAATTTTCTCGAATTTGAATCCGTTAATATCGGCATAATAAGCCATCAACTCTTCATCAATAAAGAGCCACTTAAAATTTCGGCCTTTAATATCGCCATAGCTCATGCGGTACTCTACTTCTCCATAATAGCGGTCATTAAGGTTAATCAACATCGCACCATCCTCATCAATATAGAGATATCGAAGGTCGGAACTGTCGAGCAAGATTTCGCCGCCGGGATTTAGCAAGTCTCTGCATTTATTAAAAAAGGGAGTAAAACCATCTATCGTTCCTACTATTCCTATTCCATTCATCAGCAAGAGTATGGTATCAAAGCCAAGCTCTACCGAAAGCTTGAAAAAATCACAGTTTATAACTTGCCTAAGTCCACGTCGTGAAATAACCTCACTGCACTTAGGGGATATTTCCAGTGCCGTCACATCCATGCCCTTGTCCTGAAGGTATAGCGAATGACCGCCCATCCCCGCTCCCACGTCAAGCACGCGGCCGCGACTAAGCTCAAGTGCCATCTGCTCAAGCCGGGGCATTTCCTGATAGCCGCGGAAAAGGTGATGCAAAGGCAGGGTGTCATCCTCAGCAATGTCGCACCACACCTTAATATCCTTATCCCTCTGTCCGTTAAGAAGATAATCAAGGCCGGCCTGGCCCATCACGTCATATTGAGAATCTTTCATTTTTTTTACTTCTTTTTTTTTCTGAACAATATAATAAGATATCCTATCCTATAAGATAGAACATTCTTTCCTTTTTTTTAGCCCCAAAAAAGGAAACGAAAATCAGTAATCAGTCAGCTATTCACAGTTTTCAAGTTCGAGGTTTAATATCTAAATTTCCACATAGAACAAAGACCACCTAAATCCGTGTAATTTGCCTTAATTAATTCGTGAAAATTCGTGGATAACCTTTTACTAAACCACAACTACCTCAACGCCCATTTTCTCAAGCGCCTCCTTATCTGATGCGGAAATTCCGCTATCTGTGATAAGCACATCTATCTGGCTAATATTGCAGATTACGGCAAGGTGGCGTTTACCAAACTTCGAGGAGTCGGCCACTGCAATAACTTTGCGCGCCATCTTCAACATGGTTCGCTTTAGGGCAGCCTCCTCCAGGTCGGGTGATGAAAGACCAAGGTTTACATCTATCCCGTCAGCCGCAAGAAAAAGCTTATCGCCAAAGAATTTCTTGAAATTATCAATAGCTATTGCACCTACCAGGGTCAGGATATTATGCCTCATAATACCTCCAGGCATAATAATAGTAATATTATCCATATCGGCCAAGGTACTGGCAATATTCAGGGCATTGGTAATAACAGTCAGCCTACTGAATCTGGCAAGATGATTTACGATTTCACGGGTGGTAGTACCACTATCCACAACAATGGTATCACCCTCATCGATATAACGGGCAGCTTTGCGTCCTATAGCTTCTTTTTCGCGTACATGCTTGCTCTTTTTTTCCAAAAAGCGCAAGTCGAGCGAAGCCTTCTCGGTTTTGATAGCCCCTCCGCGCGCCCTGATAAGCAAATTCTTTTGTTCCAAATGAGCCAGGTCATTGCGAATGGTTACCTCGCTAACTTTAAAGTGTTTGCTGAGTTCATTTACATTGACCTGGCCGTACTCGTCCAACATTTTAATAATCAACCCTCTACGCCCGGCAGTCGTTTCCGGATTGTATCTACTCATCGTTAAGCTTAAATTTCACTAAGGTGCGGTTCATTCTGTCGGCCAGCTCCTCTAAGCGGTGAGCGGCACTGTTAATATCTTCAGAATTGGAAGCATTACGCTGCGTAACAGCATTAAGCTGCTGCAAGGCGTTATTAATCTGTTCCACACCGGCCTCCTGCTCCATAGAAGCGACAGTTATCTCCTTCACCAGGGAAGCAGTCTGCTCAATTTCAGGAGCCAGCTTTTCAAGCTGCTCGAGGGCCTCGCGCGAGGACTCGAAAGTATTCTTCGACACAAGATTAATCTCGGCAGCAGCAACCTGGCTCCTCTCGGCCAGTTTTCTAACCTCGGCAGCAACAACAGCAAAGCCCCTTCCCTCCACTCCGGCACGGGCAGCTTCAACAGCCGCATTAAGCGCCAGGATATTGGTCTGGAATGCTATATCCCCAATAACAGAAACCTTTTGAGTGATATTCTCCATGTTTTCAGCTGCGACACGAGAGGTTTTGTTACTACCGGTCATACTATCAGTTGCCTTGCGGGCAATAGCCTCAGTAGTCCTTGCATTCTCAGAAGTTTGTTGAATATTGGCATACATTTCCTCCATCGACGAAGAAACCTCTTCGGCTGCCGAAGCCTGTTCGCTGGCTCCCTCAGCCAATTCTTCCGAGCGTGCCACAAGGTCATCTCCTGCTTCGGCCATTTCGCGAGCTCCGGTGGCCACATCACTAAGAATTTCCTTCAAATTATTAACCATATTATTAAGAGCCAAAGATAGGCGCCCGACTTCGTCTTTGCGGGAAGTTTCAAAACTCACGGTCAGGTCGCCATCAGCAACACGTTCAGCGCCTCTGACTCCTTCCAGAATAGGCTTTGTAATTGAAGGTGGCAGCAACCAGAAGGCAAGCAGACCAATAATAACCATAATGATAACGCCGGCAATGATAAGAGACCTCACCCTTCCAACGGTAATTATTGAACTTTCACCAACACTTTTCATCTGGTCTTGTCCCAAATCTGCCACTGTCCTTATCTGCCACATTATTTCTTTTGCCATCTCAAAGCGTTTCAGCTCCGATTGTCTGGCAGTCGTATAATCATCAACATACTGCCCGGCAGCTTCAATAAAGTCTTCCAGCAAGGCTTCAATATTACCGGGGTAATAATTGCGCTGAACCATGGATGAAAGCGCCTCTAATTCATCTGCCTTGGTTTCCATATTTACCGAAAACCTGTTGCTTGCATCGGCCTGCAATGAGCCCCAGATGCCCATAGCCAAAGCCCCGGCTGCCTGCACGCTGCCATTAGAGCGGTAGCTGTTAACAGCCTCGAATAAAAGCTCTGAATTATTGGCAAGACCTTGTTGACTCTTATACATCTGGCCCTGCAAAGGGAAATAGCTGTCGAGATGAGCGCGATAATCCATAACGTTCTCTCTCAGGGGCAAAAGCACCCGGCTGTTTGACTCAGCTCCAAGCCCTTCATCCATCTCAATCAAATTATTGAGAGCTCCAATAAAGATCTCATACTCAGTGTTACTCCTGAATAGAAAATATTCATCGCCGGTAAAATCGTAGGATCTAATATATTCAGACATTTTCCACCATGACTGAGAGGCCTGTATTGCGCCATCTACGTAGGGTATATATTGATTGGACAGAGTTCGTATATCCTTGTTTACACGAACCAAATTCACTAAAGTATAACCCCCCATAAGAAATGCCAGAAACAGCACTACCCCAAGCGCACTTCTAATCTTCGCATTAATATTCAAATCGCTCCACCTCATTGCTTAACGGTATTTAAGTTGTTTTTGTAATCAAAAAAATGAAAATTTCGTATTGAACTCTATTAAATTGACCATAAAAGTAGTAGTTTTATCCATTAAATTAACAGAATTGATTCATAAAATAATTATACTCCCATTATGGAAACTAAACAGATTTTACACTTTTACAGCCCAAAGTACAGAAAAGATTCAATAAAAGCAGTTTTACTCCTTTTTATTGCATTAAGCATGGTGTTTTCAGGCTGTTCTACAAAAGAAGATATCAAAATAGGATTCTTATACTCTTCTGACATCACCTACCGCTTTGTTGTAGAAAGTAATTATTTTGCTGAACGTGCCGCTCAACTGGGCGCCGAAGTCATTATCGATCATGCCGACAATAACGCTGCCCTACAGTATGAGAAGGCTGTCGAAATGAAAGAGCAAGGTGTAGATATGCTTGTATTAATTTACATCAACGAGATTACCGCCAACGCTATTGTCCGCGATTATAAGGCTGAAGGGATCCCGGTGATGGCCTATAACAGGCTGATCCCAAATAGCGATATAGACATGTATATTGCAGGCAACAACCGCAGCCTGGGCGAAAATATGGCAGGTTACGTACTTAATCGCGTGCCCAGAGGAAATTACATGCTGTTTGGGGGAGACAAGTTCGACCGCAACGCGATAGAGCTTCAGGCAGCTATAGATTCAGTTCTGGCACCCTCAATAGAAAACGGCAGCATCAATATACTTTACAAGACATTTACCGAAAACTGGGATGGCAGGAATGCAGCATACGAGTTGCGCCAGTTTATGCAAAATTCGGAACAGTATCCCGATGCCATTATCGCATGCTTTGACGGGATGGCTCACCACATGATTGAGGTATTAAAGGACTGGGATTTAGACGGTAAAGCTATTATTACCGGTCAGGATGCACAAATCGAATCGGTAAGAGACATCGCTGCCGGAAAGCAACATATTACCATGTATCACCCCTTTAAAGAGATAGGATATACTGCCGCCGAAGTTGCTATTGCGCTTATTAAAGGAGAGCGTTTGGATGATTTTAATGTGGTTTATACCGACAACGGACTCAAAGAGGTTCCAACCGTTCAGATAAATTCCATTCCCGTTACACGCGATAATCTGGACATGGTTTTAATTCAAGGAGGCGTTTATACTCGCGATGAAGTTTACAGGTAAGGGAAATTAGTTATTAGTTATTAGTTATGAGTTAGCAGTTTAGCGGTTTAGCGTTTAGCAGTTTAGCGGTTTAGCGTTTAGCAGTTTAGCGGTTAGCGTTTAGCGGTTAGCGTTTAGCGGTTAGCGTTTAGCGGTTTAGCGTTTAGCAGATTAGCTTTTAGTAGTTTAGCGGGAAGATGGCAAATAGGAAGTAGAATTTAGCAACTTAGCTTATTAGCGGAAAAATAGCTAAAATGAGTTATAAGTTATTGAATATAACTTAGAACTTATAACTCTTTTTCTATCTTCTTTCGAGGAGGACTACGTTCTCTATATGGTGGGTATGGGGAAACATATCAATCGGCTGAACGCGCGTAACCCGATAGCGTATATCCAGAATATTCAAATCGCGCGCCTGTGTTGCAGCATTACAACTGACATAGACGATTTTTTCGGGTGCGGCGTTCAGAATAGTCTGAACAACGTCGGCATGCATTCCTGCACGTGGCGGGTCTGTAATAATAAGATCCGGCCACCCATGCTTTTCAAAGAGCTCGTGGCTGAGCAAATCCTTCATATCTCCGGCCAAAAACAGGGTGTTTGATATCCCGTTGATTTCAGAGTTGACGTGGGCATCTTCGATAGCCTCCGGGACGTATTCAATACCAACAACTTTTGCCGCCATACGGGCTACAAAATTTGCTATGGTTCCCGTACCTGTATATAGGTCATATACCACTTCATCACCTGTAAGTGCGGCAAACTCACGAACGATTTTGTAAAGGTTAAGGGCTTGATGCGAGTTTGTCTGAAAAAATGATTTGGGACCAATTTTAAATTTCAGATCCTCCATCTGCTCAAAAATATGGTCACGACCGGCGTAGCAACTAACATCCAGGTCGTTGATAGTATCATTTGCCTTAGTGTTGATAACGTACATCCATGATACAACATCAGGAAAAAGATTGACCAGATAATCCATCAGGGAAGTTCTGATATCGGCGTCATCATAGCCAAAGACCACAACCACCATAGTTTCACCTGTTGAGGCCGTCCTTATTATCATGGTTCTAAGCAGTCCGCTTTTGCTTCGCAAATCAAAAAAACTCAGTCCCTCTCTCAGCGCATAATCTCTCACTGCCAGGCGTATGGCATTAGAAGGTTCAGCTTGCAGGTAACAGCGATTGATATCAACCACTTTATCAAACATCCCGGGAATATGAAAGCCAAGGGCGTTATGATTGCTTAGCTCATCTTTGTTTTCCATCTCACTCTGAGTCAACCAGCGCTTGTTGGAAAAGGTATATTCCAGTTTGTTGCGATATAATATCTCGTCGGGAGAAGCCAGTACGGGAGCAATTTCAGGAAGCTCAATCTTTCCAATTCTCCTAAGATTGTTAACAATCTCACGCTCTTTATAATTAAGCTGCTCCTTGTAAGGTAAAGATTGCCATTTACAACCTCCGCATACGCCAAAATGCTCGCAAAAAGGAGTTACTCTAATATCTGAATAGTAGTGAAACTTTACCGGAACTCCCTCATAAAAGTTGCTGCGTTTTCTTGTTACCTGAACATCAACGATATCGCCGGGTACAGCCTGGCTAACAAAGACCACCTTGTCGTCAATCTTGCCGATAGATTTTCCCTCTGCGGCCATATCAGTAATGACAATACGCTCTAATAAAGGCTTATTTCTTCTGGAACGTCCCACTATAATTCGAGTATTAAATTCGCGCAAAGTTAGAAAAAGTTAGCGAATTAGCTTGTAAGCCTTCTAGCGTGTTAGCAAAAAAGTCTGATTATTGATAACTGATTCAAAATTGCTACTTTTGTTCTTTTAAAAAACTAATTAACGTAATATTCTGATACAAAAATGGAGAACAACATTCGTACCTACAAAGAGATCGATGCATCAATCCTAAAGTCGCTTCCCAATCCCACAGGCGAGGCTTACGAGATAAAGATCAAAATTCCTGAGTTTACTTTTCTGGGTGTAAAGGAACAGCCCGATTTTGCAGATGTCTTTATTACATTCTACCCAAAAAAAAGAATAATAGAATTAAAGTCACTCAAACAATATGTTTATGCACTTCGGAATATTACCGTTTCCTACGAACGATTAATAAACGTGTTTTATGACCATATTATGCAGGTATATGAGCCTGAAAGAGTGAGGATTGTGATGGTATTTAATCCACGTGGCGGCATAAGCTCAAAGCTGACAATCGACTCCGATTGGAAGGTTAGAGGAGGTGATGAAAAATTCAGCGACTGGAAGAACAACATCGAAGATCAATGGTCAGTGACACTTTAAAATGGGTTAGGGTGAAGGTTATGAGTTATGAGTTATGAGTTATGAATTATGAATCAGGCCTAAGGTTAATCGTTGATATCAAGCGATGGACGATTGCGCATGCCATGGCGTCCGAAAATCAGGTTTAATCCCAGTTTAACACTTAGCTCCTTTTGATAGGGAAACATGGTAAATTCATCCCCGTCCATAATAACATTGGCATAGCGGGTGGGAATATAGTCAGCCATCAAATAAAGCTGCATGGGCCCCAGCAAAAATGAAACAGCACTGCCAATGCCGTTGCCACCATTGATTCTATAGCTGTAGTTTACATTAAGAGCCACAAAGCTGTAGGGCTGAATATTTGCAGAGACATTAAAGTCCTGTCTGAAGTTCTGCTTCTGAATAAGGCTTCGTGATACGAATCCAAGCGAAATCGCGTTATTAAGGTAGTATTGCGCACCCAGATAAACGCCCGGGATAAGAGGCATTGAAAAATTCTCCTTTCCCACTCCATATTCAATCACAGTTTTCAGAGAATCGCCTATGGCCTCCAGCGCCTCATCAAGGTCGTCCTTGTTAGAGCCGTCAACCTCCAGACCTTCAAAGCGGTAAGTACCATTAAATGAGAGGGAATTCAAATCATTCTTCCATCTAATATATCCTAGGTTATTGATGGCAGCCGAGAAGTGCAGTTTGTCGGTAAATTTATACACAGCGCCGAGGTCAAGAGCAATACCCGGATTTTTGAAGGAGGAGGCATAATCTGTCCAGTCTTCATCTTCCATATCACGGGCTTCTATCGATTCCGGAAAGTCACCCGCCTGCCCCTCCTCCACTTCCAAAGGAGCCGACACATAAATATTACCATCCACGTAAAGGTCGTAGTACTCCCTTGAAGTACTAAGCTCGAAACGGCTAATATCCGACATGGCTCCCATCATCCCAAAGAGAGGTCTTACATTGATACCCACATCCAGTTTGTCATTCCATTCACGGCTGTAGCCTATAGATATCTCCTTATAAACCATCGCCTTTGCACGCAGGAAGGAAAAATCAAAGTGAGAGCCATCGGCAAATCCCGACTCGCTAATCTTGAACAAATCGCTTGGCAGCCCCATATTAACGGCTCCCTTTACCGACATCGACAAAGAAAAATAGTCGCGACCTGAGCGGAATCCAAGGCCAAAAAGGCCTACTTCAATTTGCTCATTGAGATTAAAACTCTTTCCGGCGGCTTTGTATAACTTATCATAATCAAAACGTTTGCTCAGGGGTGAGATCCACTCGCTTCCGGCATCCTGAAAAACATCGGAAAACGAAAGATCGCTTTGAAACAATTGATTAAAGCCAGGTAGTGCAAAAAATCCGTTTGCCCGTGGTGCAATAGCAGGATTTATATGATTGACCTGAGGGATAGTTTCCATATAATAGGCTCCCATGGGCGACTGCGCGACTGCCACTACACTAGTGAAAATAAATCCGATAAGAGAATATAGTATCTTTTTGCTAATCATCATTCTTGTGTTATATAGTTAACTATAAGTCTTCACACTTTCCTGCTTCTAATTAGGAATAGTGCCTTTGGCGTCAAAGGAAATCTTGGTCTTAAGCATATCACTATCCTTTATCTTAACAGCCTGTCCTCCGGTCGCTGTTGAGAGCTTGTATTGAAGCACAATTTCAAAGGCCTCGCGTTCTTTGAAGTTTTTAATCTGTGAGGCCCTAAGTTCCACTTTAAAGGATGATTCTTTGGGCGCTGCGCTGCTACCGGCTTCAATAAACCTGGTGTCATCAACAAGCAAATCTTCAATCTTATTTCCATTTCTGTCAATTACCCATGCCGTGGCTACAATATCAAGCGGGATACCGTTAACAAAGTCAAAGTATATGTTAGCATTATCAAGATGATCCACCTCATCTTCAGAGCCATCAATAATATCATTGAAATCAAAATCAATAGTGTCTTTGCGCGTATAATTATTGATTGACAGAGAAAAGGGAATTTTCACTACCATGTCGGCCACAAGCATATTGGCGTCTTTCATAAAGTTTATCAAGTCAGACGCAGGGCCTGAAGTGACTTGAGGATTACTCCATGAATACAAATCGACCATCATCGATACGGGGAAAGAATTGCCAATGGCAGTAATATTAGAGTTGGATGAAGACCCGATAATTTCTTCTGCAAATCCCGGAGTAAGGGGGTCACCATCGGTAGCAGCAGGAATATAATCAACAACAATAGTTCCGCTGTCATCCACCTCCAAAACCATATCGGGAGTTTCTTCATCTTTCTGAAAGAAGCGAATATTTTTAGCCTCTACATAGAAAGGAACACCGATGGCATTGTTGACCTCAACACTTAATTCAAAATAATCCACATAAACATTATCTCTCAAATCATCGATTTCATCAAATAAACTAAATTTCATTTCAGCATCCAAATGCTTAGCTTCCTGCTCACCAAAATAACCATAGGCCGATTCCCTCTGAAGACCTCTAAGTTCAAAATTCATAGCTATCTGATTACCACCGGTCACCCCGTCCAAATCAAGGTAGGTGTTCACGTCGAAATGGCTATCGTAAGGCGCCTCGTTATTGCTATCCAAAGTGATGTCATAGCCAGCCAGGGGCACTACTATCTCAGCAGGGCTGACAACCCCCCAGCTATAGACAGTGAAATCAACGCTAAGCGGCACCCCGTCTTTGCTCGCCCCCGGTATTTCAACCCTGATAGAACCGGCAGCTCCGGCAGGAGGCGTAAGGGACAATTGAAGCTCCCCACCTGAAAGGCTTACCTGATCATAACGCACATCATCTCTGTGACTTAAAACAACCTGACTGCTAAAATCGGGACTGCCGGCGGTCTTAAGAGGCGCAACTGCTGAAGGTAGATCATAAACCCAGTATCTCAGCACGTCATTAAGTCTGACCAGCTCATCCCAGTTGATATCCACCGACTGCCTGACCAAATAATAAAGGAGCCCTTCAGGGTCTATGTAAACATCCTCTTTAGCCAAATCGTCGATAAAGTCGCCTATCACCAGGTTAGCATTCATCGCCGGGCCGGCAATCGATATAGCCCGCATATCATTTTCATCAAGCTCATTAATAACAATATCATCACCTTTGCATGAGGACATAAAAATTATAGAGCCTATCAGAAGCCATTTAATGCTTTTCATATTATTAATCTTCATAATAACCATTACTTAACTGTTAGCTTTAACATCACTCACCCGGGGAGCGTGATGCTTATCACTTCACTTCAATTTCCACCCGGCGGTTGGCGGCACGACCTGCTTCGGTGGTATTCGGCTCAATTGGTCGATCAAAGCCATAACCCTCGTACTCAATTCGTGAGGCATCAATTCCTTTTAGTTGAAGATAATTTTTCACGCTAAGGGCGCGTTCTTTTGAAAGCCTTTTATTCAGAGATGCTGAACCCACATTATCGGTATGCCCCGAAACTTCTATTCTGACCTGTGGATTTTCATTGAGCAGCCTGACCAGCTTGTCAAGTTCAACAAAGGATTCACTTCTAAGGGTCGCCTTTCCGGTGTTAAACAGGATATTCTCAACTACGATTCTGGCTCCTGCATCCATTGGCTGCATAGCAAAATTGCGTACCAAGAGAGTAGAGTCAGCACTAAAATACACGGTCTGATTCTGGAAGAAATAACCAGTGGCTGTAAGCTCCAGCAGGAAAGGACCTGCCGAGTCAAGGCTTACCTTGTAGCGGCCCGAAGTAGTATCTGCATAAGCAATCTGTCGGGGCTCTGCGTCGCCGGCTTCATACACAGCAATCGCGGCAGGCACAACCTTATCGCTCTTTTGTTCGCTAACAATCCCTGAAAAGCTAAACAGCTTTTTACTACTCATCAGACTTAAGTTAAGCTCGCCGTTATCGCCAAGCATCTTGTCTTTGCGCAGCAGGAAAGTTTTTCCATGATAATTCTCGGCTGTAAGCTCCATCACGATGTCAGTCTTGTCGGCCAGGGTGAAGGAATAGTAGCCGGTTGCAGGCGTAGAATAGCCGCTACCAAGGTTCTCTTCCGTCTCGAAACTTTTGAAATTAACAACTCCCTGAACAGGCTCTCCCGTTGTCTCATTAGTAATATTACCCCAAATAGTGTAGGGATAAACCAGTTTTTCCAGATAGAAATCTTTCCTTATCCTTTCATGGCGTTCACTTACCCTGTCTAAAGCAGATGTCTCACTTTTATATCCCGGAGCAGCTACCTGCATAACAAAATTGCCCACGTCCTCCATCTCGATATAGTATTCATTCGACACGGAATCTGAACTGACCGTAGCAACCGGGCTGTTGGTGCCAAGGTCGATAACGCTAACTTCTGCCGGCAAAATATCACCACTTTTTATATCCCTTACTTCACCCCAAATCTCAAAAGGAATGCGCGGGTCTTTTTTGAGCAGATAGATATCCAGCCCGCCATATCCTCCCGGCCGTGAACTGGAAATCAAAGCCGACAAGGAGTCTGTTGTTGGAAAATAGAAAAGATCATCTGAAGAAGTATTAAGGGGATATCCGAGATTCTCAGGCTCGCCCCACTCGCCATCGGGCAAACGCTCGCTCTTGTATATGTCGAAACCGCCCAAACCGCGATGACCGTCAGATGCAAAATAGAGAGTGTTAGCGTCTTTGGTTACGTGAACTGACAGCTCATCAAAAGCAGTATTAATCTTATCTCCAAGATTACGTGCCTTCTTGTAGCGTTTTTTCCCTTTTCGCTGTGCAAACCATATATCAAATCCGCCTTTACCACCGGGTTTATCACTAATAAAATAAGCATCCCCATTGTTGGCAACCGAGATATTAGTCTCCCTGAACATTTTCTTATTTACCGCTCCCTTTAAAGCGTAGGCACGCGAAAGTTTGCTGTTACCTCCTATTTTGTATGACAAAAGCTGTCCCGAACGCTTCTTGCCTTTATATACAAAGAGATGATAACTTATGGAGTCAAAACCGGCAACGGCAATGTGCTTAGATGAGGATGAGGGATTAGGTTCAGCCGAAGCGCCCGAAGCTCTGCCATCTTCAAATTTTGCTTTGAATACTCGTTCATTAAACTTCTCGCTGTCAGTGGCTTTTGAACTAAGCTTGTCGGGTCTGCGACCGGTAAAATATATGGCCTTCTGCACAGGCGATTCAACAGCTCCGTACTCATCAAATCTCGAGTTTATTCCCTCGCCAAGGTTTATAACAAAAAAAGGAAGTGAGTCATTCACGGCATACAGGCCATAGTCACATTCCCTTAAAAGCTGCGCATATTCCGCATTAAACCTTTTCTTCTTAAAATTACTCAGACCCTCGTAAAAGGTCGTGTAGGCTTCCTTTGCTGCCGGGAAATCATTATTTGCCTGAAGTGATTTACCCAAATGATAATGGTAGCATTTCGGTTTTGGATCAGGAGCAAGATCCTTATTGTTCTGCCCTAGCAGATTCAATGATAATAAGGTGATGAATACTGCTGTCAGGATAGCTATTCTCATATTATTTAGTTGATATGAAGATAAATAATCAGGAAATCTAAGTCATCTATACCCTTAGCTCCTGTCGCACTTGTTTTGGTACGGCAATATTGGGGATTCTGTTACTACAATTTTCATTCACCTTTCATATTTTGACGAACGTCAATTTTTAGAGGATGAATGAAAGAATATTACAGGTCATGTGCTAAGTTTCAGTTAATTTCAAAATAAATACAAAAATAGACAAGTTGTTTCCAAACCCGCACAAGACCAATCAATGATAAAAATATCAGAAATTCATCTAAAGAGTTCAGAAATCAGAAAAAGATTAAACTTGCTCTTTTTTTTATAATTTTGAAAGACGAAGCAATTTATGTTATCGTATCAGCTTCAAAAGACTAATATGAGCCACTTAAAACTAGTTAGTCCCGATAAAATGCTCAGTATCGACAATCGCCTGCATATCACAAACGATGTAAATCAGGCTATGGTCGAATTTGGCTTTATCGTTAAGGGGAAGTATCTTAAATGGATGGTTTACGGAAATGATGTTTTCGAAGCCGAAATGGATCCTCTTTTCATTGAAATATGTGCTTCTATTGCCCGCCATGGCAAGTTAGCTGATGATTTGAAGCTTCAGCTGAATCAAAAAATTGAAAAGTATCTTTACGATTTACCCACCAGACGGCGTCTTGCCCTGGCCTTTATTCTCTTCAACAGCGAACAGTTTGAGCTTTCAATCGCTGAATACAACGAACATCTTGATTTAAACGCACACGAGCTTAAAACCCTGATTGGGAAGCATATAGAACGCGAGATTTACGTGGGCGGCAGTTATAATCTCGAAATTAAAATCAGAGACTATCTGGCAATGGAGCTTTATAAATTTGCTTCAGAGTTCAGCTTTATTTCGGGAGGCATCAAAAAAGAGCGTGTGCTCGAACTGCTCGATATTTACAGTCGTTCATCCCTTGCCACACTGGGCTTCGAGGATTAATGCAGCAATTTAATACTTCCTGTCTTTTGCAGTAGCTCATCGGCCTCGGTCAGAACCTGCACTATATACGAATAAGTCTCAGTTGGCTGCGGCTTACCCTTAAAGCTGCCATCCCAACCTTCGTGCAAATCTGACGACTCATAAACCATCTGCCCGAAACGATTAAATATCTTCAGGTAAATAAGCTCTTTTATACCCCAACCTTTCACAAATACCCTGTCGTTGACCCCATCTCCATTAGGAGTGAAGGCAGTAGGGATATCAAGCGAATAAATCTTCTTAACTGTTAGATTAAACGGATAGGAGAGCGTAAAACAATTATTCACATCCGTAAGCTCGACTTGATACTCGATACTCTCCATCGCCTTAAACAAGGGATCAGGACAATCAGTACATGAAATAAAATCTGAAGGGCTCCATCGGAAACGCCCTATTTCAGGGTCACTTAAATTAAACTGCAGTTCCTCCCCTATAATTAAGGTTGTATCCCTGAGGTAAACCACAGGAGGCTGCTGCACCTCAAGTTTCATCGTGCCAAATTCCACGCAGCCATTGTGATCGGTCACCTGCACTTGATACGAGGTAGTGAAATCGGGTGCTGCAAGGGTAATATTATTATTTGGCTCAAACAAGGTTTCCGAAGGGCTCCAGACATAGGAAAGGCCTCCCTCCGCCCAGATTTTAATCGCATCACCAAGGCATATCAGGGTGTCGGCGTGCATTGTAACTGTGGGAAGGGGATTTACCACAACAGTAGCGCTTGTGGTATCAGAACAGCCTAAAGGAGAATAGTTGGCTATAAGTTTCAGATTATAGGAGCCGGCATTTTCATAAGAAAATAGCGGCTCAAACTCCCCGGACACGGCGCCGCTGGCGTCACCTTGTGACCATAGATAATCAGTGGCGTTTAGTGATTCATTATTGATACGGGGCACAAATGGCTCACAGCCGACACCGGCATCATCTCCAAAAGAAAAAGCAGCCTGAAGGTCAAACACTTCAACCTTGCCGACAATTGCCTTATTGCAGGTATTATCAGCATCCGAGCGCAAAAAGATAAGCGGCTCATAACTTCCTGATGAGCTATAGCTATGAGAGGCCTCACTGCCCTCGGCAGAATATCCGTCACCAAAACTCCAGCGGATATCATAAACATTCTGAGCTTCTATGGCAGTAAAAAGCACATCAACATCACGACATACCACCTCATCAACATCTATGATTGCAAAAGGGCCGCCCACATGGATATAGGCAGGTTTAACTATGGTATCGGCGCAACCGTAGCTTGTACGGCTAATCAAAGTAACATCATGATAGCCCGGACGGTTATAAATAAAGAAAGGGTCCTGAACTTTCGACACATTCTCATTCTCGCCAAAGGACCAGGTCCAACTGCCGGGGTAGTCGGTCACAGACAAATCCTTAAACTGGACTACGAGGGGATAGCAATTGGCCTCAGTAATATCCGCCGAGAAATCAGCTACCGGAGGCTCCTGAACATGAATAAAATCATTATAATCGGCCGTTTCCACGCAACCATGAACATCCTTAATCCTAAGGGAAACGGAATAATAACCAAGATTAGGGAAAGAAACCCTTGGTTCGGCTTCGCTAAAAGTCCGCCCGTCACTAATCGTCCAGTAATATTCTACAATCTCACTGGCAGAGTTTTCGGATAGCTTAATAATATCATCCTTGCACAACTTAGTGTCTTCAGCAATAAAGCTTGCATCAGGGAGGATGGCCTTTACGGCATCCTTTTTTGTCAAACTACCCTCACAGCCATGTATATCAGTAAGTTTCAAAGAAACGGCAAAGGAGCCGTATTGATTATACTCATGCGTAGGATTTTGCTCTGTTGAGCTGCCCCCGTCTCCAAAATTCCACAACCAACTTTGTATAGGAGCCTCGGATTGTGATTTATCGCTAAACCCGAATAAAACCGGCATACAACCCAGCTCGTAATTACTTTCAAACTCAGGGGCAGGCTGATATACTCTGACAGTCTTTGTAAGAGTATCGCGACAGCCGTTGGCATCCTGAACAACCAGCGAAATATGGTTCAGACCTTTGACCTCCATAGTATGATTGGCATTACCCAGCGAGCCTAAAGAACCGGCATCCTCTTTAAAAAGCCAGAGATAGCGCACAGTCTGGTTGTTAACAGAGAAAGGAGAATTATCAACTGATGCCGAGCCGTCGAGGGTTATTTCAGCTCCCAGGCATGCAGTCTCATCAGAAATACTGAAGTCGGCTTTTACTTGTCGCACATACAGCTCTCTGGTAATCAAATAGTCACAGCCGGTATTACTATTAACAGCTTTGAAGGTAAGCAGGTAATTGCCGGGGGCGGTAAATCTGTGCTGAGTCTTAAGTTTGCCGGCTTCGACAGCAGTACCATCACCAAAGTTCCACTCATAAGATGTGGCATCCATCACTTCTGCTTCGAAGCTGTAAAGCATAGGATCGTCACAAGAGCTTTCTACCTTTATTGTAGCATAAGGACCCAGCATATTAACCAGGTTATTTTTAGTAACTTTACTTGGACATCCGTTATTATATATTGTAAGAGAGACATTCATTTTGCCAATCTTTTCATATTCGTGAAAAGGAACCGGAAACGCAGGCTTTGAACCATCCCCAAAATCCCAAATTTCACGTGTTCTAAACTCAGACGCGGGTGAAGTAATTTCAAACATCACCATTTCAGAGGCGCAACGTTCATAATTTCCAAGTCTTTTAAAATCAACCACCTTCTTTTCTCCTGCATTAATTTGCTCGGTATTTGAATGTACGCAGCCCTTCTGCGTTATCACTCTGAGCTGAACCGGCACTTTTGCTGCCTCAGCAACTGATACATCAAGAGTTTCAAGCGATTGCCATGCCCCGTTATTCAACCTCCACGAAAATGATTCAATAGCATCTTCATCTGTGTCGTAGCTTGAAAGATTGCTGAAAGTAAGCTGCATAGGGACACAGCCCGACAGTTCGGGCGAAGAACCTGAAGGCGTCATAGCCACTTTGGGCAAAACTATCCTCACAGAATTCTCCTTAACATAAGTATCCTTACATCCATTGGGGCTGGTAACTATAAGAGTATCTGAGAATGTAGCTTTTCGGTCTTTCAAAGGATATGCTTCCGGCAGAGTTAAGAGGGGCGACTCTGCTGTCGAACTGCCTCCACTACCAAAGCGCCATTCAAAAGAAGCGCCATTAACAGAATTATTTTGATAGCTTATGGCTGCAGGCAAAGAGCAGTAAAACTCTTCGGCTAAGCTAAATGCGGCCTCTACGTGCTCCACCACCAGAGTTTGCATAAGACTGTCTTTGCAAACACCATTATCAGCAAATAACCACACCTGGTAGCTTCCGGCCTCTGCATAGTTCTTTTGGGGAGAAACAGAACTGCTTGTTGTTCCGTCACCAAACTTCCACAGGTAGCTTGTTGAATTGCTGCTGGTATTGGTAAAGCGAACATTCTGCCCGGGACAAATTATGGAGGCAGACATAGAGAATGCAGCTTTTGTTTCTACTACCTCAATAAGCTCCGGCCTTGTGACAACAGACTTACAGCCTATATCATCTGTTACTGTCAGTTGCACGGTATAGCTTCCACTCTGTTCATAAAAATGCTGCGGCGACTGCTCAAGGGAAGTATTTCCATCCCCAAAATTCCATTCGCTAAGAAAGCCCCGGCGAGCCTGAGAGCTATTGGTAAAGCTCACATCGAGACTGCCCGTACATGAGTAAAAAGGATCGACACCAAAGGAAGCCTGCGGTCTTAAGGCATGCACAAGTTCAGGCTTTGTGGCTGAGGCAAAACAGCCAAACTCATTTCTGACAAGGAGGGTTACATCAAAATCTCCGGCGGGAACATAGCTGTGTGAGGGGTTTGTGTCAGATGAGCGATTACCATCACCAAAGCTCCACGTGCATTCCAGAGCTCCTCCCTCAAGATCATAAGAATTATTCTGAAAATCAACCATATATGGAGCGCAACCAATAGTATCACTAAGCAGCTCAAAATCAACCACCGGCTTGTTATGAACTACAATATATCCTTCTTTAGTAATAGTTTCAGAGTTGCCCTGATAACTCACCGTCAGGGAAACAGTGTAAGCACCTTCATTAACATAAACATTCTTAGGATTAGCAGCGCTTGACTCCTTGCCATCACCAAAAGTCCAGGAGTAGGAGTATCCCGGTTCTGTTGCCGATAAGTTAAAAGCCACCTCCATAGGGGCACAGCCGCTCAGCACATCCGCACTAAAATCAATACCCAACTGAGCAGAGGCTATAGCCGGGAACATAAGTAAACATAAGACCGAGTGTATCTTAACAATAAATTGCATGTTCACAAGCATTATTTAGAAACATTATTCCCTCTCTAAGGTATAAGCTAAAGACTATATCTTAATGCAAGATATAGAATACAATTGCAATATAAAAAAATAATTATTACTTTGAGTCTTAGTTAAGCCGACATATATGAATTCAGTATTTCGACTGTTATTATTAGTTATTTTGTTAGCTACAAGCTGTGATTTTGCGAAGGCCCAGGGCATTCATTTCTCGCAGGCCTATTCTGCACATCTCAGCTTAAGTCCTGCCAACACAGGGCGTTTCAATGGCGACTGGCGAGCTGTGGGCATCTTCAGGCAACAGGGCTATAATATGAGCAAGGACTACCAAACGGCATATTTCAGCTTTGAAAAGCCCTTTTATTTTTCTGAAGAAAGGCTGGATGCAGGATTGTATTACAGTCGCGACAATTCAGCAGCCAATACCTTCCCCGTTGACAGGGCAAACCTCTCTGTCGCTCACGGAATCAAGATATCTCAACAATCTCGCCTTCATGTAGGCATTCAATTGGCATGGGTTCACAAACAAATCAATATGAACAAACTAAGCTTCCCCGATCAGTACAACCGCGATTTGGGAGGTTTTGACTCAAAGATGCCAACAGCCGAAGAGCTGGAGAATAGCAGAAGCTCGTTTCTTGATGCAGGTATTGGCATTTTATATTCTCAAACTCTCTCTTCGGGTGTATATAGCCTTGGATATTCCCTTCAGCAAATTAATCGTCCCAAAGAATCATTTTTTGGCATAGATAATAATTTGCCAATGAAACATATATGGCATGCAAAAGGAGATATCAGTCTGGGAGCTGCGATATTTGTGGTGCCGGCAGTAGTTTATATTTACACTGGCAATAATGAGCTCTCTCTGGCAGGCCTGAATCTGGGTTATAATATCGGCCAATGGATGGAGCAGAATAACAGCCTTATAGCCGGGGTTCATATACGAAATGCCACCTACAGCAAAGCACGCTCTCTGATATTTTCGGCAGGCGGCGATTGGCAATATTGGAGCCTTATGCTGGCATACGACACAGATATATCGCGGGCGCGAAGCAACAGCATAAGCTCGTCGGGAATAGAAATAAGTGTGATTTACAAACTCCCGTCAACAGATATTACGAAAAAGATGATAAAATGGGAAAGATATTGACCACACTCTTGTTTTTGAGCCTCTCAGTTTCGGCATTTGCGCAGGGAGATAACTCCCTGCGGCAGATGAAAAATTGGCAAATTAAGGGCTTGGCAAAGAGCGCGCTGCGAATCGACGATCCCTTTCAGGCCGGGCTATATCTGGAAGAATGGCATCGTCGAAAACCCGGGGATAACAAGGCCAGCCTTGAGCTAGCTAAGGTTTATCTACAAATCAGGGAATATGAAAAAGCCGCGAGCTTGTTAGACAAACTATACAGACAAAACCCAAGGCAGAATCTTGAGGCTCGTTATTATATGGCCGTGGTCAACAAGTATTTCGGCAAATACGAGGAGGCTTTGGAGCATTTCGAATATGTCAGGCTTAAGCATAAACGTATTCCCGACCGTCTGATTAACCGAAAGCGCATTGAGCGCGAGATAGAAGGATGCATGATGGGAATAGCAGCCAAAGACACTACGCTCAACACAGAGGTATTCCGGCTGAATGAATCAGTGAATCACAGCGATATGAGCTTCTCGCCAATAATAATAAACGACAGCAGCTTTATCTACGGCTCGACAGACACAGACAAGACCTTTGTTGAGCTTAGTGAAGCTTATAAACCATCATGGAAGTTTTTCAAAGCTGAAAAGCGTGAGGGCAAATGGACAGGCCAACTGGAGTCTTCAGCTCCCTTTAAAAACTCGGAGCTCTATGATACCGGCAGGGGCGCTCTTTCTCCCGACGGAAAGCGTTTCTATTCTACTCAGTGCTTTATTAATGATAAGGGAAAGCGCATCTGCCATATTTATGTATCCTTCCTTGAAGAAGGCGAGTGGAGTGAGCCTCAGGCACTTGACAAAACCATCAACAATTCCCGTTTCACATCCTCACAACCGGCGGCAGCAAATCTCTTTAACCCTTCTTTGGAGGTCTTGTACTTTGTTTCGGATCGCCCCGGAGGAGCCGGCGGTAAAGACATTTGGTTTTCTGTATATGACAAAAACACTAATAAATACCAAAAACCTGAGAATGCCGGAGTGTTTATAAACACTGAAGGAGATGAAATATCTCCTTATTACGATGCCTCATCTGGGCATCTCTATTTCAGCTCAAACAGTTGGCCGGGTTACGGGGGCTTTGATATCTTTTATGCCAAAGGAAGCATGGTTAGCTGGGATCAACCGGTAAATATTGGTCCTCCGGTCAATTCTCCATTTGACGACTTTGACTATGTCAAAAGCGGCACTTCCCGCTTTCGACTTTTTGTTACAAACCGGCCTGATAAAGGAGAGTATTCAGAAGGAGTGCCGCCCGACAGGATATACGGATATGATGAAGACCGGGCGCCGGGCGCTACAATGCAGGATCGATGATAGTATCACAATTCAGTAAATGATAAAAGCACAGCCAGATGAAGGAGAAAGCGTTAGCATCGATAGTATCAATATTTGCCTTAGTTGCTGTATTCAAGCCGGGCAAGGGCTTTACCCTAATCACCAACATTCTGGAGGTATATCTGAACTCGCTCTTTAGCCGTCCTACAAGCGAGCGCTATCTCGAGCTTTTTCGTCAGCGCCTGCAAGAATATATAGCCTATAAAAACAATCGTGCAGATGCCGAATTCGAAAAGTTTTTCGATGACGAAATGGACGCGAATTGCTATATATTGAGTAGGGAAATTACCCTAAGTAACAGAATGTTAGTTCTTCTCTACCTTATCGAATACATTCCCTATTTATCGGGCAAAAGCTACTTCCACTTACCGGGAGCTTCCTTCAAACTGGTTGACAATATTGCACGAAAGCTTGAAATTCCTGATGCCGATTTCAAAGACGCTATGGCCTTCAGCAGTGAAAACTATCAGGATGTTAGTGAACACAACCCTCTACATATAATTACCGACAATGAGGCACTTCAAATACCCGGAGTTGTAAATTCAATCAAGGAAGGGCTGAACGGGCAGCTGATATTTATCCGGATAGAATCGACCGGCACTATTCTCTTTAAAGTAAGCGGCAAATCTCACTTCGAGATGAACGACCGCAAACTATATAAAAGGCGCAGCTATATTCTCCCTAAGGGGGCGGTAATCCATGCCGACAATAAGCTTCATTTTTACTATAATGACATTGCCAAGGCCCTGATGCCTCCAAACAGTCTGCAAGCCCTTGTGCTTAAAGCTAACAATGTTACTTATCGTTTCAGCAATGGAGTTTATGGCATTCAGCCTATGAGCTTTAATTGCTATTCAGGTGAAATTATGGCCATAATGGGCGGCAGCGGAACAGGCAAAACCACCTTGATGAACCTTCTGATAGGCGCCCGCAAGCCATATACCGGTCAGGTAACAATAAATAACGTTGATGTTTATTCAAATCCCGTAATCGTAAAGGGATACATTGGCTATGTGCCTCAGGATGATGCCCTGATAGAGGAGTTGACAGCTTTTGAAAACCTATATTTTATTGCTGGGCTTTCATCAAGACACCTTAGTCGTGAGGATAAGATCAGCAAAGTTGAAAAAGTGCTAAAAGATCTGGATCTTGAAAGTATTCGTAACCTTAAGGTTGGAAATCCTTTGGCCAAAATCATTAGCGGAGGGCAACGCAAGCG